>Ga0182738_1000339_pt1 | contig 68997 bp, 53 predicted proteins | sample eDN5th30CBELigMG_FD_128876 | JGI IMG/M metagenome (GOLD analysis project Ga0182738, IMG submission 128876) | Enriched Miracle-Growth compost microbial communities from Emeryville, California, USA - eDNA 5th pass 30_C BE-Lig MG (version 2)... ... | reverse complement strand
GATCGCGCCTACCACATCGGCGTTTTCTGTGAGCCCGCATTCCACACACTCGAATCGAGCTTGCGTCCGGCGGTTGTCCGCCGATACATGGCCACAACACGGACAGGTGCGACTCGTGTTCTGTGGCGGAACGGCAATAAGATTGCCGCCGTTCCACGCCAGCTTGTAATCCAGCTGACGCCTGAACTCGAACCAGCCCTGATCGAGGATGGCTTTCCAGGAACGCAATAAGACGGGGGTTCCCTCGTTTTCAGTGCAATAACTCATAGAGTAAGCCCCCGGCTATGCCGGGGGACTCACCGGGGTTTGACCTTTACGACGATCGGTGTGAATCTTTACTTATTGCACTCTACGTTTTCTACGTTTCAGCTATATTGTGGGGGGTGTTGAATCTGCCAGGGCTTCCTGGAGTTTTTTCTCCTGCTCGGGAGACAGGGACGTTCGCAGGACTTTGCCTTTAACGTCGGTGAGCTCCGCCAGAACCTTTTCCGGTTGCGCCTTGCGCACGAGAATGAAAAGCGCTGATGAGTTGACGGGGATGGTTTCGCCCAACGACTTGATGAAATCATCGTTGATGCCGTAGTCGGCGAGAGAACCGGACAGCGCCTCTGTTCCGGCGCCGATTGCACCGCCCAATACAAAGCCGGCAATCGGATGCATGAACAGCAGTCCGATCAACCCTCCCCATAAGCTACCGGAAGCGAACATGAAGCCGGTCGCTGCTGCGTTGATGGCAGGACTAATACTCTGTTTGAGATGGACCCTGCCAGCCTCGTCGCGGATGACGACAACGGCATCATCAAGATCTATCAGATGTTCCTTTTTCAATTTGGCAAGTCTAAGCAAAACACGATCGGCTTCTTCGGCATCTTTAAAACCCACTACCACCAGCTCAGACATGTCTTTCTCCTGTCATGAAGTTTTTTCTGTTTTCCGAGTCGATCCCGGGAAGAATCAATTTGCAGCACCGGATCTCCAACCAGCGAAACAGATTTTATGCCGCGCCTCCACTGGCGCTGATGTTCTGCCCGGTAACCCAGCCGGACTCCTCGCTCACCAGAAAGAGGACAACTCGCGCTATATCTTCCGGCTCTCCTACGCGTCCCAGGAAAGACATCGCTGCCATCCGTCTTATCGTTTCCTCGCTTTTTCCCGTAGTGAACATTTCCGTATTGACCGGCCCTGGCGAAACGATATTTGCAGTGATGCCGCGATCCCCAACTTCTCTTGCGAAGACGCGCGTCAGTTGTTCGACAGCACCCTTGCTGGCCGCATAGGCGCCATAGTTGGGAAGCATCAGCCGTGTAACGGTGCTGGATAAATTCACCACGCGACCTCCATCTTCGAGCCGGACAGCAGCTTCCCGCAGAGCATAAAAAACGCCTTTCACATTGACCTCCAGAACGCGGTCGAACTCGTCGTCGCTGATATCAGACATTTTCTTGGACAGAAGCACGCCTGCGTTATTGACGAGGATATCCAGGCGCCCAAAACGCTCGATAGCGGCCTCGAAAAGCCTGCAAACTTCAGCCGAATTGCTGACATCCGCCTTGATGGCAATTGCCCCTGCGCCTGCCTGCTGGATTGCGGTGCAGACTGCCTCGGCCGCTTCCCTATCTTTAGTATAGTTCACGACTACGTTTGCGCCTGCACCTCCTAATGTGCGCGCTATTTCGGCACCGATGCCGCGCGATGCGCCCGTGACGATAGCGACTTTAGAGTGTAGCGGTTTGTTCATTTCATTCTTTCATTAGTAGCAGATGAATGCGAGCCCCCTCTTCTTCTGTTTCCTCTTGCAACGGCAGCTTGATTTCTCTCTGCTCGTTTATTCGGCAAATTCAAGCATGTGTATCTGTAGGGGGAAAAAATTCGGGAATCTATTCTGCGGACTGATCTACGGGTTGATCGGTAAAGCTCAGCTCGATGCCATTTCCGGCAGGGTCTTTAAAGAATAACTGAGTAATGCCCAGTGCAGGTACCTGGCCTTTTCTGAACAGGATGCCGTGCTGCTTCAACCGTGCCTCCATTTCGGAGCGCCCGGTGCAGGTGAAGGCGGCATGATCGAAAGTAGTCGGTATATGGGTATGCCGCACTTCATCCGCGGTCGCTTCGCTCAGATGAAGCACGCATTTATCGCCGGCATAAAGCCAGTACCCGAAGCTGTCAAAGGAGGGACGAAAACCCTGCGTGAGTCCCACTACATCGCAATAAAAAGCCTTGAGATCATCAAGCAATTCTCGTGGGGCACGCAGATTATAGTGATTGAAGCCGATGACTCCCACGGCTCACTCCTTTGCTCCGTTCGCTTTCAGTAATTCTGCCACGTTACTGTGGTTTTTGCTCAACGCCCACTGCAACGCGGTTTTGTCCCATTCATTCCTTAGATTGGGATCGGCGCCGTTTTTCAGAAGAACTCTTGCGGCTTCAACATGCCCGCCTCTCGCGGCCATCATAAGCGCAGTCGTTCCATTATCGGAGGTTGAATTGATCGGCACACCTCCTTCCAGCAAGAGCTGGATGATCCGGGGGTGACCCCCTGTTGCGGCATAAATCAGCGGGTTCCATCCCTCATGGTTGATTTCCGCTCCCTTGATGTACAGCTTTCGGACAATATCCTCCAGACCGTGCAGGCTTGCGAGCATGATGGCTGTTTCGCCATAGCGGTTGCGAAGGTTGAGCCTTGCACCAGCCTGAACGAGCAGATCGACAAGATCGGCATTTTTATGACGGACAGCGGCCATTAAAAGCGTATTTCCCTGCTCATCGGGTGTATTCGGATCAGCACCCTTTGCGAGCAGCTTGCTGATGTCGGATGTATTATTGTCTTCAGCCGCCCAGCGCAAATCTTCATAAACCCCACCCCTTGCATAAGGCTGCTGCGAGAGACTGGCAGCAAGCACCAGACCAGCCATAAATAATTTTCTGGATGAATTCATGATTCAGGCCGCCTTGAACAAGTTGAAAAAGTTATCGGTCGTGATCCTGCCGATTTCCTCGACAGGGATGCGGCGCAGCGCCGCTATTTCTTCTGCGACATTTCTCACAAACGCGGGTTCGTTTGTCTTGCCACGATGCGGCACGGGAGCAAGATAGGGTGAGTCCGTTTCTATCAATATCCTGTCCAGGCTGATTCTTCTGGCCACATCCTTCAACGCAACGGCATTCTTGAACGTGACAATGCCTGAAAACGATATATAGAAATTCATTTCCATCGCCTGCCGCGCTACTTCCCAGTTTTCCGTAAAGCAATGCATGACTCCCCCTACCCTGTCCGCACCCTCTTCCGCCATGATCCTCAGTGTATCGGCAGCGGCTTCACGCGTGTGGATGATGAGCGGTTTCGAGCATTGCCGGGCAGCACGGATATGCTGACGGAAGCGCTCCCGCTGCCATTCGAGATCGCCCTTGAGGCGGAAATAATCCAGTCCGGTTTCGCCTATCGCCACCACCTTTGGATGATCAGCCAAAGATGCCAATTGGGCCGCCTGCGGTTCGGCGAGGTTTTCATAATCGGGATGGACGCCGACTGAGGCGTATAAATTGGAATGGTTCTCGGCAAGAGTGCGGACTCGGGGAAAATCCTGGAGATTGACGCTCACGCAGAGTGCATGACTGACGTCGTTTTCCCGCATTCGTGCCAGCAATTCATCCAGCCTGCTCGCGAGATCGGGAAAATCAAGATGACAGTGGGAATCGATAAACATAGTGGAAATCAGTCAAAAAGGAGAAAGGAAGAAATGACGACGACAATAACTGTTCCCCTGATCCAGGGAGGCTGGCTTATGGGCGTCAGTTGATTATCGCCGCTATTGATCCAAATAATCGTTTAATCGAACATATCACACGGAAAAAAATCCCGATAGTAGGCGCTGTATATTAACGTCCTCCACCGCTGCCAGCGCGCTCTGCCTCAAGCAGTATCCAGGAGCAATTAGCCCTAATTGCCCATATCCGATGCTTGTGGCCATACCGGCCAATGGATTTCCAGGAATTCAAATCTGCAACACCTTTTAATTCTTGAATACTGGGACGCCGCAGAATTCGGAAAAAATCGTACGCTAAGGTTTTGATGACTCATTTTTTCCCTTCCGGCGCAGCAGCGTCAATGCGGCATTGGCCTCGAACCGCCCAGCTTCCTCGATGTATCCTTGCACCGTGCCGTCGTGTCGCCAGCCACCTTGCCGCTTGATGTCCTTGAAATCAGCCCCGGATCGATGTGCGCTGGTGGCCAAGCCGCGCCGCAAGCTATGGCTGCTGAGTTCCGGGACGTGTGCTAGATCCGCCGCTTTGGCACACGCCTCCAGAATATCGTTGATACTGCCGTCGCTCAGCGGATCGGTGCCGATGGCACCCCAGCGAGTGACGCGCCGGAACACTGCCCCCGAAATGATGTTTGCCGCTTCCAGCCAGCGCTTCAAGGCGCGAACCGGGCAGCATATTCCATCCGGACCGCCGTAGGGAATCGCCTTGCTGACACCTTCCCCTTCCTGGTCGGTCTTCGAGTGCGCGAGCGTGATTACTAAACCGTCCGTTTCCCAAGCCAATTCCTCCACCATCAGCGCGGCCAACTCGCTGCGGCGCAGCGCGCCGAAAAAGCCGATCTGCAAGAGTGCATTATTCCGTATCGCAATCAGGCTGGTATCCGGCTCCAGCTTGGCCACGATCGCTTCCAAGTCCTCAATTGGCAGAGCCTTCGCCTTCTTCTTCGGCTTGCCGTGGATGCGGGTGATGCCCTTCAAGGTCTTGCGCACGCTCGGGTCGGCGGTCGGGTCCGGGAACCCCTGGAACGCATGCCATTGCGCTAGCGCCGTCAGCCGCAGCGCCAGCGTGCGCGGGTTCAGAGAGTCGGAATAAGCCAGCAAATACCGCAGCACGGTACCCGAATCACAAGGCAGTGCTCCGCCCCAGGCGTAGAAATGCCGGATCGCCGAGCGGTAGGTGCGGCGAGTGTTTTCCGAGGTTGCCGCCGAGATAAAACGCTGGTGGCGCTCCCGCATTTCGTGTTCGGAAACGAGCGTACCGGCGTTACGTTTTGACAGATTTACCGACAAAACGACATTTTCCGGCTTCTTTTCTTTCCTACTCATTTTTGTCGCTCACTTTCGGGGTTTTCGGCTGCGTTACACCAGAGGGTGCAGAATTCGACATTAAGTCACGATAAACATTATTATCGCAATTATTATTTTTAAATTCCCGCATATATTTTTAAAGTAATTTATCGTAATATTACGTATAACGTATTATATTACTTTATTTGAGGAAGATGCCATGGGCCGTGCCGGTATTCTGTATTCTCATGTCGCTCAAGCCGCCGCCCAACTGATAGGGGCAGGCAAAAATCCCACCGTCGACAGCGTCCGCGAAGCTTTGGGCGGCACCGGCAGCAAAAGTACCATCGCGCCTTTTCTCAAGCGCTGGAAAGCCGAGCAGCAAGACACCATGGCAGCCGTTGAATCCGGCTTGCCGGCGTCGCTTCTCCAGGCGGTCACGGGACTGTACGAACATATGCAAGCCGAACTGACGCGCAAGCTCGATCAAGCCAGGCAGCAGCACGCCGAAGAGCTTCACGCTGCAGGCGAACGCGAACAGCAGTTCAATGATGAACTGCAGGCCGCTTTGAAGACCAAGGCAAATTTGTCAGAAGATCTCGCTCAAACGCGCCGTGCACTAGCACAGTTACAGGAGGCGCATCACGCTCAGAGCCTGTCGCTTGCCACGGCTCAGGCGGAGAACGCCGGCTTCCAACAGCGCTTGGCCGACCGCGCCAGCGAGGTGACGACGCTAGACCATCAATTGACACAGACACGCGCGCAGTTCGAACACTATCAGGAAGCGACTGCAGCCCGACGCGCTGAAGAACGCCAAGCGTACGAGCAACGTATCGCTCGCCTCGAACAGGATTTGGCCAGCGCAAACCGGCAGACCGCTGTACAGCAAACGACAATCGGCCAGCAGGAAATGCGCATCGCCAGTTTTACCGCCGAGTGTGATCGCCAGGATCAGGCCCTCCATGCGACACAAGAGGAATTGATAGCGGTGCGCTCGGCGCGAGACCGTCTTACCGATCAGGTTCAGGATCTGATGACAGCGAAAGACGACTTGGTCGCGCGATTGACAGCCGCACAACAGCAGCTAAGCGACATGCGGGCAGCGCTGGCAGCGCAAGAACAAGCATCCAGTATGCTGACCGACCAAGTGCGCCGTGCCGAAGATCGCGCCGATCATTTGGCGCAGGAAAAGCACACTTGGCTGCAGGATCGTGGCGCGCTCGAACAGCGTTTGTTGTCGGCCGAACAGAAATTGGTCGCTCTTACCGGTTCAGCCACCACAGCTGCAGATGAGGTTCAGCAAAGGCTATGAGAAAAGCCCAGCTTTTGTCTTTTGGGACTTGATGCACGATATAACGTAATTCGATCACGCGATTATCGTGCAGTACTCCAGAGGCTGTCCGTTGATTGCGATATTTCCGCGGAAGGATGAGAAGGATATCAATGATCGTTCATGATCTATTCCAGAAGCAGTCATGGCAAACTTCTGTCAGATACTTTCTGTCAGCCGGCCTTGCTCCGGTTCCTGGATTCCCAGGATAACACCGTCACATAGGAAAACAGCAGTTCTTCCAGAAATAATCTTGGATTGAGCGGATGCCGGGCAAGCTGCTGCGTTTTATCCAGGGTCCGCAAATAAGCTGCCATTGAGTGTGGATCAAGCCGGGGCGCCAGGGATTTTATTTGCGCGAGCATGTCCAGATGATAGCGGACCTTCTGTGCCATGCGAAAACTCATCAGATCGTAGCACCACTTTTGCAGCCAGCCGACCACCATGACAAGGTCGGATTTCTGCATTTCCTCCGCCAGCGCAAGCACGTTGAAACTTGATGGAGTGCTGATTTGCTGGATAAAGGCGCTGTGCCGCACAAGATAATCTTCGTTTACGAATTCCAATGCGGTCAGGGGAGCGTAGCCAGCCGAGGCCAGGCATCTTTCAGGCGCTTTGACACCCTGCTGTTTTAACCACAGTGCTGCGGAGGCCGCATCGGGGGCTGGCATGGCGATCTGGCGGCAACGGCTGCGGATAGTCGGCAATAAGTACTGTGCCTGATGCGTTACCAGTATGAACAACGTTTGGAGTGGCGGTTCTTCCAGATTCTTCAGAAGGGCATTGGCAGCAGCCATATTCATGGTTTCCGCCGGATGAATCAGGATGATCTTATAGCCGTTCTGATGGCTGGTAATATTGACGAAGTCGCCCAGTTCCCGTATTTGCGAGATGCTTATCTGTCTGCTGGGTTTTTTTGCGGGCTTGCCGCTGCCGGTGCTCTGATTCGCTGCCCTGGAAAAAGATTGAGCTTCTGCCTCATCTCCAGTTTCCACACCTTCCTCACTGGTCCCCTCCCCCGAGCCAGACGTGATCGCTTCGGGCTCGACAAGGCAGAAATCCGGATGGCTGCCTTGCTTAAACCAGTGGCAGCTTGAGCAGACTTCGCACGCCTTTCCTTCGACGGAGGGATTTTCACAGAGCCTGGACTTCGCCAGATAGCGGGCAAACGCAAGCTTGCCCAGTCCCTTTCTACCTCGTAACAGCAGGGCGTGGCCCAGTGGATCCGCAAGTTTCCGCCATACTTCTTCCTGCCATCCGTAAATATTGCTCATACGCAAATCGTTGCAATACTTTTTTCAACGGACCTCCTGACATCCTCCAGAGACTGGTTGGCGTCTATCACCCGTATTCTTTCAGGAAATTTTTTTGCCCGCTCCAGATAAGCCCCTCGTACTCTCCGGAAAAATTCATCCTGTTCTTTTTCAAACCGGTCCGCCTGCTTGATGTTGCTGGTTCGCTGCTTTCCCGATGCGACAGACACATCGAGATAAAGGGTAACATCCGGTTGAAACTCTCCCTGCACCCAGCGTTCGAGTTCATTCAATTTCTGCAGGAATAATCCCCTCCCCCCGCCCTGATAGGCAAAGCTGGCATCGGTGAAACGGTCCGATATTACCCAGTCGCCGCGACTCAAAGCAGGCAGGATGACCTTGTCCAGATGCTCGCGCCGAGCGGCGAACATCAGCAGCGCCTCGGTTTCCGCGTGCATCACCTGCCGGCCATCGAGCAGGATGTCGCGTAATGCTTCGCCCAAAGGAGTGCCTCCGGGTTCACGCGTGACAATTACGGTTTTTCCTTTTTCCTTCAGGAAATGCTCCAGCCACTTGAGATGTGTGGTCTTGCCTGCGCCGTCGATTCCTTCCAGAGTGATGAACTTGCCCCTCATTAGTATGATGTCATTCCTGAAAATTACGATACTGGTAATGCTATTGTTTGCGGACCGGAAGGAAACGTGCCCGGTCAGGCAGAGCCTGATCTGCTTCGAGGCGAGTTTAACTTATACTTGTGGAAGGTAATAGCTGCAAATCCATTTAACCGAGCTGGAGAAAAAGAAGCTGCAAGCCGCAAGCCCGGATAAGGGTAAACAGTTATACTGTTCCACAGTGCATACAAAAAAATACACAAAAAGCGCAAATATAAAAGGCAATCAGGAGTTCATTCATGACTGACGATATTGGAAGCGTATTCGCACGCCGGGCGGTTTTATTTGCACTGGTGCTCAGCACCTCGATTTCCAGCATTTCCAGCGCCGCTGCCCAGCAGGCGGAACGTAATCGGCAGGATAAGCCAATAACTGATAAGGCTGAGTCTGTTTCGCGTCCGCTGGAGCCGCCCTTGACGGAATTCCAGAAGATGCAACTGCACCACCGGCGCTACAGTGCTGCTGCCAACAACATGGCGCATTTGTTCAAGCTATTGAATCAAAAAATCCAGGAAGTATCTTTGGCGGCAAAAACTGTCGAAGCCAAGGACAACTCTCACAACAGGCGCCAACTGGAAATCCGGTTACAGCAACTGGAAAGCGCGCGCGTGGCTTATAGCGTTCAATATCTGCAACTGCAATCACAGATGCAGAACGAATATCGCAATTATGCTGCGATCAGCAACGACTTGAAGGCAAAGTATGATGAGCCCACAAAAAGCCGGAGAGAGGGTGCCCGCGATGCCGGCAGTGCGAAGGTGAAACCCGACGTGAGTAAATCGCCTAAAGCCAAGGGTATGGAAGATAAGGATACAGGGAGCCATGCAAAGGCAAAAGAATCCCGCATCGAGGAGCAACCTGTCGCCGATTCAGTGGCCAAGGATCCGCATGTCCTGGATCTGGACACCAAGGAGGTCAGGGCAAGGCGCGAGGGGCGCGCGGAGACTGGCTCTTCCGGGAGCTCCCCGTCCGCCCCGGGACAACCGTGAGCGGAAGCGGTTGTACAACAACCTGCTCATGGCTTGCCCCATACACTTCAAGAAGTTGCTGTCCTGGGCGACCCCCCAAGCGCTTCCTTTAACCGCTGTTCCTGGTCTCGTGAGAGATTGGTGCTCAAAACCTTGCCCTTGAGCTCGCCGAGTTCAGCCAGGATTTTTTCCGGCTCCACTTTTCGCGCAAGGATGAAGAGTGCCGACGAATTAAGGGGGATGGTTTCACCTAATGACTTGATGAAATCATCCGGAATACCATAATCCGTAAGAGAACCGGACAAGGCTCCCGCACCTGCTCCAATCATGCTTCCGATGAGTAATCCGGCTGCCGGGTTGAGGAAAAGCATTCCCACAAAAATCCCCAGAAACCCGCCGGACAGCAGACCGGCAGACGTATCATAATGGGTGAGATTTATACTTTGCTTGAGGTTTATCTCACCTTGTTCGTCACGAACGACGATTACAGCATCCTCAAGATCAATCAGATGCTGTCTTTTCAGCGACCTGAGCCGCCACAGAACTTCCTCCGCTTTTTGTGGGCTTTCAAATCCTATTACCACCAGATCCGACATGTTGTCTCCTTTCAATCGCATTTGATGTCGTGCTTACTACCTATGATACCGCATGTACTGCTTTGGTTTCCCCGGTATCAAGGCAAGCCATGATCGCAAAGAATTTCTCCAGATTCTTCTTCCCAGTCCCAGCAGAATTCCAGTTTGGCGGCATGAGCCGGAGCTGACGATTCCGAAAAAAACACGCTGAAATTTAACGAATTCTTTATGTAATGGAAACAGTTTCATCACACGATTTGTGTTAAATCCAATCGAGCTCCAGAAAATGATAGATCTGTGGCGGTGAGTTTATGTGTTGTTGTACCGACTCGCCGAGCCACTTCTATTCGGAAAGAGGAACAGGAGACAGATAAGGGGCAAAGAGGGACAGAAGCTGACTGAGTGGCACTGAAATTCTTTCTTATTAATATCTTAGGGGAAATATCATGCGACAGATTCGATCCTATTTGCCTTCACTTGCAGCAACAGCAGGCGTCGTGGCATCCCTGCTGACCATTCCTGCCTGGGCGGTTACATTCACACCCACCAATCTTGTGACCGATGATCAACTCGCTCATGCCGCACAGATTACCGACACCGGTCTCAAGAATGCGTGGGGAATGTCCTATGCTCCTGGCGGACCCTTCTGGGTCTCCTCGACTGATGGCGGAACAGTCCGTTTGTATGGCGTGAATCCAGCAACACAGGTGACTACCCAACGACCCTTGACAGTTTCCATCCCGGGCGAGGGTAGCGTGACCGGGCAAGTATTCAACAGCACATCGTCATTTGGGGGCAATCGCTTTCTGTTTGTAAGCGAAGATGGCACAGTTTCAGGCTGGCGTCCCACCCTGGGTACGACGGGTTTGATACCGGCAGAGACACTGGTGTCGGCATCTCCGAACAACAGCTATAAGGGCGCAGCTATCGGCAGCACCGGGGGGCACGAGTATCTTTACGCGGCCAACTTCAAAGCGGGGACGGTGGATGTCCACAAGGGAGATGCAGGAGCGCCCTCACTGTCCGGTTCGTTTATCGATCCCGGCCTTCCCAGCGGATACGCTCCTTTCAACGTCCAGAATCTCAACGGGTCGCTGTATGTGACCTATGCCTTGCAGAATGCCAGCAAGGATGACGAAGTGGCCGGGGCCGGGTTGGGTTTTGTCGACCAATACACTCTCAACGGCAATTTCGTTGCGCGGGTTGCATCCGGCGGAACTTTGAATGCACCGTGGGGGTTGGCTGTAGCGCCTTCTTCGTTTGGTTCCGCTGCCGGTGATCTACTGGTAGGAAATTTCGGGGATGGCCATATCAATATTTACGACCCCAATACGCATACTTTTCTCGGCCAAGTGCTCGATGCCAACAATCATCCCGTCGTGATTGACGGGTTGTGGTCCATTTCACCGGGGAACGATGCCATGGCAGGCAGCAGTCATCTGCTGTACTTCACCGCGGGACCGGATGACGAAACCCACGGTTTGTTTGGCGTCCTCACACCCGTCCCTGAGCCTTCCGCTTACGCAATGATGCTGGCGGGACTTGGGGCGTTGATGCTATTGGTCAGGCGCCGCACACTGGAATGAAGTTTTGATGAATGGAGGAATCACGGCGCCTCAATTTCATACACTTTATTCTTGACTTTATTTGTAACAGTTTTATCATATAAGGCGTTGGACAAGTGATCCCTCCTTTGTAAGTGGAAACTTTAAACCCGAAGTCGATAACGTCTTCGGGTTTTTTTATGGTCCGGAACTTGATCTGTTCCGGTCAATCTGGCCCTGTTGCCCAGAGGATCGCCTGAGATCGATGCTCCTTTTCCACAATCCTGGATAGCAATAATTTAATACTTGGTTTGTTATTTGTTGTGTCCGAGGACGAGTCCCGCGATTTCGATGCCGAGACCAAGGATAAAGAGAAGCGCGCCGATCCAGATATCTTCCGGCGCGAAGAACATCAGTATTCCGCCTAATATCATAAATGAGATAGACAAAATCCGTTTGGTGCGAATGCGAAGGGTCATGGCACAGCCTTTTACAAGCAGATTCCTCTGAAGCAGATATCCGGCTATCCTTATTATATAAACAATATAACTATAGACCCTGGCCGCGAAAATGCTGAAGAAGGAGCGCCTGGAGCTCGTATATATAGCTCCGACTGAATGGAATCTGGTTAAACAGCACCCGTCTATGTCTATGAGAGTTGCTTATTTTGCCCTTCTTTCAAGCTCAAAGACCATTGAATCAGAGACCATCGAATCAGCAAGGGAAAGAAGTGGCTTTATAGCCTGATCAACTTTATCCGCAAGAGCCGCTGGCGCAATGTTTTGTGCCAAGGAGGCCTGGAGCGCCTCTTGCAGACGGGCTGGTTTTTCAGTCGACAGGGGGTGCGGGTCAGCGGGCAGCCCCTGACGTAACAGGCTATAGATCACAGCCGGCTCCGTGGCGTAATGAAAACACCATTGATCATCGACCCGAAGGTAATCCAGGTGCTCCAGCGGAATACCTGTTTTACCTCCAAGGAAACTTAAATCCTCATCGGTCAATTGGTGAACGGGCTCACCATCAATAAGCAGCTTCAGCGCAGTAATATATCGCTCATACTCGGATGAGCCCCGGAATTTTCCCGATTTGATCTTCAGGTCGACTGCTTGCTGTAGTGGAGCATTGAATATGATTTCTGAAAATCCGATCTCATCTCCTGTTTCTTTGCCTTCGCTATGGTACGGTTCGAAAACGCGCACGATCAGATCCGCTTTGTCCTTCATTCGGAGCTTGTTTGTGCTATATGTAATCTGATAGCTTCCTTCCGCATCCGTGATTGCCTGACCCAGCAATGTTTCTGATCGCATGTCCCGATCAAATGCACGGACGAGGAGATGAGGAAGCGGGAAGCCATCCACTTGGCGAATTGTGCCCCGAACGATGCAAAGCGTTTTAACTGTGATATCGAGAAATTCCTGAATCGCAGCTGGGTTCTTCCTTGCTTCAGCTACAATGCCGCCTTCCGGATCGAATACCCGCACAAGCAGATCAGGGCCTTTTCGTCCATTCGAACGCCAGGCATAGTCGATACGGTAGAATCCATCATCCTGAACCGCGCCTATTGCGCCACACCGCACAAATGTATTCACCGAGAGAGCATCGAATGCGCAAACAGTAAAGCCGCTTGCGCACAGCGGCGCTCCATCTTCCTGAAAAATCTGCCCGCTAACAGTATAAATCCTGGTCCGTGGAACATCCGGACCGATGGTCACGGTGGCGATGGCCGAAAACTGATTCCTCAGGTTTTCCGCCTGATCCTGCGATAGTTCTTCAATCGTAAAGCCACGTTCCCACAAGATTCGGGAAAAATCATTCTGTTTGCGGGAAACAGGCATCATCAGGTCGAACAGCGCGCGAAGTTCCCCGTCGGTGACGAAAATACGCACAGAGTTGTCTATAACCCTCGCCTCCAGGTAATTTATACCTGCAAGCGCCCGCTGCACATTCTCTATTTCGTCTGGATTCAACCTTTCCAGCAATATGCCCTGCTCCAGAATGTGCTGGCGCAGATTTTTGAAACCTTTAACGAAGCTGAACAGCTTTTGTAGAATGTCGAATTTCTTGTCTGGCTGACTGAACTGGATGGTAGCTCGCATGGTTGGGTCGGTTTCTATGTCCGCTATCGTTATTTTTTAATACTTGATCAGCCCATTCGGGGAAAGCAGCGAAGTGAGGGAGAACTCACATGCAGGAATCTTTCTGATGTTCCTTGCGCCTGGAAACGATTTCCAGGCATGGAAGACCTCTTCGCAAACCGTTGTCATGAGAGCCGATGGAAAAACTGGTTCAGTACAGTGTACAGCAGTTTATGTATCCAAGGCTCCGAATATCTTCTGTTGCTGCAACAAGCATAGCGGCTGGTTATGCTCTCGCATCAAATGAATAGTCTTCCCACCATTAAACATAGCTGATGGGCATGAGAAATCAAGCTTTTTGTTGCTTGTGCATCCAAGACTGGGGCTTATACATATCTTATCGATATCCTATATGTCTTCGGTATCCGTAGTATTTGCGGATGAGGTGAGGGCAATGAGCCATAACCGTCGTTATTGATGGGCTGCGCTCTGCTTCACCTATTCTACGAAAACACATCAGAAAAATAGATCAATTGATTTAAATGTCATGAAGAATCCTTCTATCGTTAGCGCCAAGAGCAGGAATTTTGAATGGCGCCTGGCCAACCTGCCGAGGCCAGATTATCCCGAAGACCTCCCCGTAGTCGCTCTGCGGCAGGAGATTGCGCAGACGATTCGGGAAAACCAGGTAGTGATCGTCAGCGGTGAAACCGGCTCGGGCAAGACCACGCAGTTGCCGAAAATCTGCCTTGAACTCGAACGGGGCGTGCATGCGATGATCGGGCATACGCAGCCTCGCCGGATCGCGGCACGGACCGTGGCGGCACGAATCGCTTCGGAATTGAAGAGTCCCTTGGGGCATGCGGTAGGGTACAAGGTGCGCTTTTCGGACAAGGTGAGCCCGGAAACGTATGTCAAGCTCATGACAGACGGCATTCTGCTGGCGGAAACCCAAGGCGATCCAAATTTACTTGCCTACGATACGATCATCATCGATGAGGCGCACGAACGCAGCCTGAACATCGATTTCCTGCTCGGATATCTCAAGCAACTGCTGCCGCGCCGGCCGGATCTGAAACTGATCGTTACTTCCGCGACCATCAATGCCGAACGATTCTCCGCGCATTTCGATAACGCGCCTGTCATTGAAGTATCCGGCCGCATGTATCCGGTGGAGGTACGTTATCGTCCCATCGAGGCCCCCGCTCGCGCTGCTTCCGCCATCGCGGAAGATCGGAATGAAGACAAAGCCGGGAACAGGAGCAGGGATAAAGATAAGGACAGGCAGAAGGATAAACAAAAGGATAGGTATAGGGATAGGGATGAAGGCGACATGGAGCAGGCTATCCTCGATGCGGTGGATGAAATCAATCGCTGCGGGCCGGGCGATGTGCTGGTGTTCCTGCCTGGCGAGCGGGAAATCCGCGATACCGCGGAGGCGTTGCGCAAGCATGCTTTTGGTGGGCCCGGCACGGGCCGCGCTGGTGCTGAAATTCTGCCATTGTTCGCGCGCCAGTCCTATGCCGATCAGGAACGGGTTTTCAAGCCTGATGGCAGTAGCTTGCGCATCGTGCTTGCCACCAACGTGGCGGAAACTTCACTGACCGTTCCCGGCATTCGCTACGTGATCGATACCGGCGTGGCGCGCATCAAGCGCTACAGCTATCGCAACAAGGTGGAACAGTTGCAGGTGGAGAAGATTTCACGTGCTTCCGCTAATCAGCGCACGGGACGCTGCGGCCGGGTGATGAGCGGTATCTGTTTCCGAATTTATTCCGAGCAGGATTACCTTGCCCGCCCGGAATTCACCGATCCGGAAATCCTGCGCTCTTCGCTGGCCGCGGTGATTTTACGCATGAAATCTCTCAAAATCGGGTCAATCGAGAATTTTCCTTTCCTCGAGCCGCCCCTGCCACGCATGATTGCGGACGGCTATCAATTACTGACTGAGCTCGGCGCGGTGGATGACAGTAACACCCTTACCAGCATCGGCTGGCGGCTGGCCAGGTTTCCCATCGATCCCAGGATTGCTCGCATGATCCTGGCGGCGAAGGAGGAGAACTGCCTGAGGGAGGTGCTTATTATCGCCTCTGCCCTGAGCGTGCAGGACCCGCGAGACCGTCCGTTCGAGCGGCAGGAAGCCGCAGACCGGGCCCACCAGAGCTTCCAGGATGAGCGCTCCGATTTTCTGAGTTATCTGAAGCTGTGGGATTTCTTTGATGACCTGTTCAAGCATAAAAAATCCAACCGCAAGTTGATCGAGCAATGCCAGGAAAACTTTTTGTCGCATCGCAGAATGCGCGAATGGCGTGAGGTCCATGGTCAATTGCATACGTTGGTAGTGGAAACAGGATTGAAGCCCAACGAGATACCGGCGAACTACGATGAAATACATCGGGCGCTTCTCGCGGGATTGCTCGGCAATATCGGCTTCAAGATCGACGAGGATAGCGAATACCTCGGAGCGCGCGGCGTCAAGTTTTCAATTTTCCCAGGTTCCGTGCTGAAAAAAACCAAACCCAAATGGGTCGTTGCTGCAGAACTGACGGAAACCACCCGGCTTTATGGCCGAGGTGTAGCGAAAATCGATCCTGCCTGGGTGGAAAGGATGGGTGGAAAGCTTTGCAAGAAGCATTATTTCGACCCGCACTGGGAGAAGAAATCGGCGCAGGTATCGGCATTCGAGCGGGTGACCCTGTATGGATTGACAGTAGTATCGAAGCGCCGTGTCTACTACGGCAATATCAACCCAAGAGAAGCACGCGAGATTTTCATACGATCGGCCCTCGTAGCAGGGGAATACATTACCCAGGCCCCATTTTTTGAGCATAACCGTGAGCTTATTGCCAGTGTTGCCGCTCTGGAGCATAAAACCCGCCGGCCGGATGTGCTGGTGGACGAACAGGAAATTTTTGCGTTCTACGATGGGCTCATCCCCGAGGGAATCAGTAATGGCGCAGCTTTCGAGAAATGGCGCAAACAGGCCGAGCGTGAAAATTCGCGATTGCTCTACATTCCCAAAGAATACCTGATGCGACATACCGCGCAGAGCGTAACGGAAGAGCGGTTTCCCGATACCATGCTCGTAGACGGCTTCCACCTGTCACTTACCTATCGCTTCGATCCCGGGCACGTGTTGGATGGGGTCACCATTACCGTACCGTTGCCGCTGCTGAATAAGCTGGATGTAGCGCAATTCGACAACCTCGTCCCGGGACTGATCCGTGAAAAAATAACCTGGTACCTGCGAGCGCTTCCCAAGCAGATACGCCGCTACGTTGTACCTGTCCCGGAGTTTGTAACGCAGTTCCTGGAAAGTGCGGAACATGCAGCAGCAACTTCGCCGCCTGCGCCCCTCTCCTTGCCCCTGGCCGAGACACTGGCCCGGTTTATCCGGACCAGGACTGGCATTACCGTCCCGCCGGATGTCTGGCGGGACGAAAAACCGCCCCCGCACCTAATGATGAACTACAGAATCGTGGACGATGCGGGGCAAGAATTGGCAATGAGCCGCGACCTTGGGCAACTGAAAGCCCAACTCGGTCAGGCGGCGCGATTGACGTTCTCCCATTCCGGGGCAGGCGAGCATAATCCTCTTGAACGCGACGATGTAAAACGCTGGGATTTTGGTGATCTGCCGCAAGAAATAACCTTCAACCGCGCGGGAAAGAGCATGATCGGCTTCCCTGCTCTCGCCGAACACGATGGAAACGTATCGATCCGCCTGTTCGATACGCGCGAAGCGGCAGAGATCAGCATGCGTGGCGGCGTGCGTCAATTGTTGCGCTTCGAACTGAAGGAGCAAATGAAGCAGCTGGAAAAAGATCTGTCAGGACAGGGGACAAAAGGTGGAAGGGGTGGAAAGGGCAGATACCTGGCGCAGGCGGCTTTTCAATTGCATACGCTCATCAAGCCTGATCTGCTCAAGGAGGATATATTGAATGCGGCTGCGGACCGCGCCTTTATTGCGGATGATGCGCTGCCCCGCAGTGAAAAGGAATTTGTCGCCCAGCGCCAGCGTGCCCGCGTGCGACTGCCTGCCGTGGCTGAGGCTCTGGTTCGCATCGTACAAAGCATTGCGGACGATTATCAGTCGTGGATAGCCAGGGTTTCTTCAATCGGGGGAACGGGCAAGGTTGGCGTGCAAAAAACCGGCCCAGCAGGTGGCGGTAGCACTGGTAATCCGGGAGCCGACTTGATGATCCAACTCCGCAACCTCATTTATCCGGGATTTTTGAGCGCCACCCCCTGGGAACGCTTGCAGCATTTACCGCGCTACCTGAAAGGCATGATCCTCCGTCTGGATAAGTATGGCGCCAACCCTGAGCGTGACGCGCGTCACGCTGCTGCCATTGCCGGATTATGGAACCGGTATGAACAGCGCCTTGAAAAACATCGAAAGACGGGAACCGATGATCCCAAGCTCGTTGAGTTCCGTTGGCAGATCGAGGAGCTCCGTATTTCGCTGTTTGCTCAGGAATTGAAAACGCCCTACCCTGTTTCGGTCAAACGACTGCAGAAATTATGGGAGGAAGTCAGTATGTGAGGCAGGAAACAGTGTTCAATTAAGCAGCCGGTTTCAGCTCGGGAATATTCCGCTCTATCAGGTAGTTTGCGGCTACTCTGCATTCTCCGCCGGGAGCAATTTCCACTACTTCTGACCCAGCATTCGCGGTTTCAACGCAAACAAAGTATTCGTAGTCGTCATTCTTCAGGTCGCCCATCTGTGCAGAAATTTTCGCCCAAGGGTTCCATACGACAGCAGTCCTGCTGTCGCTCGCCCGAATACGAATCCGGCGATCATAAGCAATATCATCGATCACCAACTCTTTCTGCACATCCTGGTAAATGCGATCGACTTCGGAATTGATCGTTATTGCACCTGCCTGGGTTTTTTGAGCGTAATTGTCGACTTTATCGAGATACGCGACCCCCTCGAGACCGAGAATGGTGACCTGATCGATATGCCCGACCTTGAAGTAGGTATGCAGAGCCTGAGTGATTGAAAAAGGCGCGGTATCTTTATTTCGTGTGATCAATTCAAGATTCAGGGATTCTCCCACTGTGACTTCGATATCCAAATTGAACGAATGCGGCCAGATAGTCCTTGTTTCCGCTGTGTCGGTCAAACCGAGCGTCACCTTGCTATCGCCATTTCCAGTCGCTTCCGTTTTAAGGACATTCCAGAGCCGGTTGCGTACAAACCCATGTACAGAACGTCCTTGCTGTTCCGGGTCCGGACCGAACCAGGGCCAGCAGATGGGAGCGCCGCCCTTGATACCTTTACCTGCCTCATAATATGCAGCTTCGCTCAGGAACATCAGGTTCTGTTCATTTGCGGGCTGAAAAGACAATACCTGTCCCCCATAAACAGAGATCACTGCGCTGCCCCTGGCATTATCGACCATGATAAAGGGAAATCCTCCTGCCCCCTCCATGAATTTGACCTGCCCCTCGATCCCGTGATTTTTATTCAACTCTTCTATATTCATTTCATTCCTTATTCGCTTCTGGAGATGTTCTGGAGATGCCTTGTAGAAGAGGATCATAATGGCACCTGAACATTTTGTCATCAACAGCTGTTTATGCTGACCGATCTCCTGGCACAGACCGATCAGCGAAGCAGAACGAGCCTTGGAATCGCTTCCGCCTCCATCCAGACAACCGCATTTTGCCCGAATTCCTTTCCAAGCGCCTTTGTTGTCTCCAGATTCAGTCCGAGCACGAGAAAGCTTTTTTCCGCCGACCACGCTCCGGCAGGATCGATGCCTTCACCTTCGATAATCTGGCTCTGCCTGGCAACATACCGATCGAGGCTCTTCCGGAGATCCAGGCATGCCTTCATGTTCACTTCATGGCTTTCCGCCGCACCAAAGGGATTGCAGGCGGTGATGAACGCGGCACACCGATGGCCGGATGCTGCGAAAAGCTTTGCCAGGGGCTCGGAATACTGGTCCACATGCAACGTTATTACCTCATGGCCCAAACCCGCCCGATAGTAAGCCGAGCGATAGGCATAAATGAGATCATCAGGGATTTCAGTGTATGGCAACGGTATCTCCGGCGAAGCTTCCCATCTCCAAGCATCTTATGAATGCTGCATTTACCCACATTGACAGGGGTAGTCAGGGTAAGTTGCAACTGTGGGAGAAGAGTTTTTTTATGAAAGGTGACGTATCACCCGGCAAGGATTTCCTGCAGCGAAAACGTTTGCGGGAATGTTTCTGGTAACAATGCTTCCCGATCCGATCGTCGTGCCCCGTCCGATCGTGACGCCGGGGTTGATGATTGCTCCACCGCCAATCCAGACGCTGTCTTCCACGATAATGGGTTTAGCGGCTTCCAGGCCGGTATCACGGTCCTCCGCCGCAAGAGGGTGGGTTGCAGCATAGATCTGCACTGCCGGGCCCAGAAAGACATTATGCCCCATGATGACCTGCGCGCAATCCAGCACGATGCAATTGAAATTGGCGTAGAAGTTATCTCCTACCACGAGGTTGTAACCGTAGTCGCAATAAAACGGCGGTTCGATATGGAGGTTTGATCCCGATTTTCCGAGCAGTTCCCTCAAAATTGCAGATCGCTTTTCAGTCTCGTCCGGAAGGCTGTCATTGAAAGCCTTCGCTAATCTTCTGGCGCGCGTTCTTTCCTCGACCAGCAGTCGATCGCTGGAGCGATATGGTTCCCCATTCAGCATTTTCTCCTTTTCGGTCTTATCAATCATGCCATCTATTCAATAGCGTTTGAAGACGCTTCAGAAAGAAAGCTTTTCCGAGGAAACGCCCGGCGCTGCCACTCCAGTCAGGTTTCGGACATTCTGCCGGTATGCTGCGTCGAGCAGGGTTGTTTATTGCTCTCGGGGTCATACTTGGCGCCCCAGTGTATGAGTGCATGAAGAGCCGGGGACAAATCCTTTCCTTTTTCCGTGAGCGTATAAATGACCCTTCTTGCATTAAGAGGATCGCGCTGCCTTGAAATGATATTGCACTCCTCCAGCTTTTTCAGACGATCTGAAAGAATATTGGATGCAATTTTTTCGGGTGAAGCGAGAAAATCCCGGAAATGCTGCTTGCCCTTGAACAGTATGTCGCGAATAACAAGCAAAGTCCATTTGTCACCCAATATATCCAGCGCACAGCTCACGGGACAGGAAGAGCGCTTGTTCTGGTCTTTAATCATGCTCACATTATGTTTGATTTTTCCGATACGATTCATTTAAAGTCCATTTGTCACCCAATATATCCAGCGCACAGCTCACGGGACAGGAAGAGCGCTTGTTCTGGTCTTTAATCATGCTCACATTATGTTTGATTTTTCCGATACGATTCATTTATTATACTTTCAATATGCAACCAAATACGAGGATTGAGACTCTATCTGGTGGTTGCCAATACAATTTTTTTCAGCTCGGAACGACTTTATTTCTCATATGGATCAGATAGCGCGTTATAGCTTGTCTAGCGAAGGTTAGGCCTTTTTGGATGGACGATATGAGGCTGAAAGGCAGCGGCAAGCAAATACAAATCAAGAGGAGTAGATGATGAAGCAAGCGATACAAGCCGGTACATCGGTTCTTGTCCTGGTAGCAACGTTGTACAGTGGTTCAGCGACCGCTCATGGAAAAGTCTCAATGGAGGAAGATAACTGCATGCGACGGCTTGGCGACAGCAGTATGGTTCATTTAAGCGCCTATCAGCCGCAGTATGAGCCTGCAGATCAATACTGCACTGAAATTCCCAAAGGGGGAAACACGTATCTGGTGGTTGACCTCGTGGACCCCGCATTACGGGATATTCCCATCGGGATGCGAATTGTAAGAGGAAGCAATGAAACAGAAGATGAAACGGTATCTTATGTCAGGCCGAGTTATCACCCTGATGGAGTGATCAAGGGAGAAACCGCCCTGGACAAGGGAGAGTATACGGTTTTCATAACCGGTGAGGCAGTGCCTCCCGTGCGCTACGAATATCCGTTGCGCGTAGAAATGATAAATTACGCAAAAACCCTTCGTGCCGCCGTCGGCCCAATGATAGCCGCTCTGCTGCTGACCCTGCTTGGTTACAAGATCATCCAGTCCAAACGGGTGAGACAATGGATATCTTCTCGCGAGTCATAGGCACTCAGAGGTTTAGCCAATTAAGTAAGGCTTAGCGATAAGGGCCTGGTTGCCTGCACATTCCTTATTCCTCGATACGTTAATAAAGGTACTCCTGAGGGTCTGAATTTCCGCATAACTCCAATCCACTTGAAAGGAATAAGTCGTGTGGAGTTCGTAATAGTTAGCTATCCAACCCGGAGGCAGGTATATGTCGACGGCGATCTGACCGGCTATACCAATGAAGTCCTCCAGATGGATGCAGGCACGCACAAATTTACCCTGGGCCCTCCGGAGGACTGTGACCCCGTCTTTTGCGAAGTCATGGTTAAGGGAACCAATGTGCTGCTTCCCATGAAAATTGCCTTTATCAAGAAATGGTAGGCATGAGTATGCGGCTTCGCACATGCCTGGCTGTGCTTGCTGCAGCCTTATTGTTGGTCGGATGTGGCTCCTTTCAGGTAAATCCGCCCTTGGCCAGGTACGATCCCTCCTCAGGTTACCGTTTCGAAAAACTGGAGCAGGGAAGCAATAGCGATAAACTGTTTGTCATTCTGGTTTTCTCAGGCGGTGGTACCCGGGCAGCGGCGTTATCTTATGGGGTGCTGGAGGCTCTCCGCGACACCCGGATCCAATGGGAAAACCAGCAAATGTCGCTGCTGGACGAAGTCGATGTAATTTCATCGATATCCGGGGGAAGCTTTCCTGCCGCCTATTATGCTCTGTATGGATTGCGGATCTTCGACGAATTCCCGAATCGCTTTCTCTACAGACCCATCCAATCCGAATTGATTGACGCGACACTGACTCCAGCAGGACTATTGAAGCTCGGCGGAGGAAGTTTCGGGCGCAGTGACCTGGCGGCGGAGTTTTATGACCGGGAGGTATTTGGAGCAGGCACATATGCGGAAGTAATTGCCCGGGGTCGGCGGCCTTTCGTCATCCTGAATGCCACGGATATGACGACGGGAACGCAATTTCCCTTTACCCAGGACCAGTTTGACCTTTTATGCTCAGACCTGTCAGGAATTTCACTGGGACGGGCAGCAGCCGCATCCTCTGCATATCCGGGAGGACTTACGCCCCTCACTTTTCAAAACTACGCGGGCAAATGCGGCTACCATCAGCCTGAATGGGTGGACCGTGCCGTTCGGGATCATAAGTCGCGCATCAATATACGTCGGGCCGCGCGCGCGGAAAACAGGCTTTCGTATACCGATACCGGACATGACCCGCGTAAATACATTCACCTGACCGATGGCGGCGTGGCAGACAATATCGGATTGCGGGAGCCGCTTACGGCAATTAACAGTTTAAATAATTCCTGGAGTGTGCTTCGCCTGATAAACCAGAAGAAGGTGGATAAACTGGTGGTAATCGTGGTGAATGCGGGCACAAATCCCACCACAAGCCGGGATCGGACTCCAGAGGTTCCCGGGCTCGTTGATACTCTGACTGCCGCAGCCGTGGTCCCGTTGGGCAATTATTCATTCGATACCCTTGAATTGTTGCGGCAGACGGTAAACGAGTTCAACGAATCCATGCGACTGGTATCCGGATGCAAGGAGTTGGCTGCCAACAAAGGTCCGCGGTGCGAGTTGGATATTCCCATACCGCACCAGATTGAATTCTTTCCGATCGAGGTAGCGTTTGAATACATCGAAGCCGCAGACGAGCGAAACTGGTTCAAGAATCTTCCTACCACCTTGGAATTACCCCGGGAAACGGTAGATAAATTACGAATGGTCGGGCAACAAATACTCAACGAAGATCCTGAATTCAAAAGACTGATGGAAGCGTTGCATGGATGTGTCGCCCTTGCGGGACAGCGTTGCTGATGGAAAATTCCATGGGATCACACCGCAACTCACCCAAAAAAGAAAAGGAAAGAACATGACGAAGATTCTCGGATTCGCCGCCCACGGCCCCAGGCAGAAACTCGAATCATTCACTTATGATGCCGGCCCTCTTGCGCCGGAGGAAGCGGAAATTGCAGTGGAGCATTGCGGTCTTTGTCATTCCGATCTTTCAATACTGAATAACGACTGGGATATCACGCAATATCCCGTTATTCCCGGACACGAAGCCATCGGCCGGATTGTCGCGATGGGAGAACAGACAAAGGGATTGCAAATCGGGCAACGGGTAGGGGTTGGCTGGAATGCGGGCAGCTGCATGCACTGCCATGAATGCATGAGCGGCGACCACAACCTTTGTGCAAAAGCCACCGCGACAATCATCGGGCATTATGGGGGGTTTGCCGAGAGAGTGCGGGCGCACTGGGCGTGGGCCATTCCCATCCCTGAGAAGCTTGAAAGTTCCTCCGCAGGCCCCTTACTCTGCGGAGGGATTACCGTATTTGCGCCGCTCGCGGCCCATGTAAAACCGACCGATCATGTAGGTGTCGTCGGTATTGGCGGCCTTGGTCATCTGGCCCTGCAATTTGCGAATGCCTGGGGTTGCGAAGTTACAGCCTTCTCTTCCAATCCCTCAAAGGCGGAAGAAATGCGCACACTCGGCGCTCATCATGTTCTCTCCAGTCATAAGAGCGACGAAATTCGCTCGGCAGCACGCTCGCTCGATTTTCTGCTGGTGACCGTCAATGTTCCGCTTGACTGGGCATTGCTGCTCCAGACACTGAAGCCGAAAGGGCGCATGCATCTCGTTGGCGCAGTGCTCGAGCCCCTGCCTATCCCTGCTTTCGAGCTTTTGAGTGGACAAAAGAACGTTTCAGGGTCACCGACGGGTGGACCTGCAATGATATCGGATATGCTGGATTTTGCTGCCCGTCACGGCATTCAGCCTCAGGTAGAGCGTTTTCCCATGAGCAAGGTCAATGAAGCGATTGCGCATCTGGCTGCTGGAAAGGCGCGCTACCGCATAGTCCTGGATGCGGATTTTTAAGCGGCAGCAGCCAGGAAGTACGAATGCGCCGCTTCACAGCAATCAACCGTCACTTCGTTCGGACATGATCCATAACAAGCTCTTCGGCAGGCTCCGGGGAGGATGAACAGCACGCCTGCATCTGAACCAGAGGGCATTTAATCGACCCGAAGGAACAAAAGACGCAGCAATCACCCGGCCGAGGCCTCAACAGTGCCTTGCAGTCTTCGCATTCATAATAAAACTGGCAGGCATCAACTGGCATGATCTCTCGCTTGACGTACCTACAGTAAGGACACGTCAATCCCGATTCCAGAAGAGGTGTATTATTCGTCAAAAGAATTCCCGGGAGTGGTAAAAAATCATGGCATCATGTACTCCAGTTTACTGCTGCTGCTTCTACTGCTTCGCTTCCTCCGCCATCTCACGGTGAGACTCCGCCATCCTCCTGTTTTCCTCAGCGGCTTCCTCATAGATGCGAGCGAGTGCCTGGGCATGTTCTTTCACATCGATGGTTTTTCTGCCATAGTAATATCCGTGTTTCCGATATTCGGTCAGGCACCTTTTCTGCTCATTTGCCTTCGCCTGCATGACTTCCGCCGCAGCCTGATAGTGCCGGGCCAGGGCATAATGATCCTTACTGGTTTTCGCGCTCCGAATGGCGCTTGTCATATCCATGGGATGGGGATCGATGTGGGCGCAGGATACGAGGGCCAGGGCTGCTAGAATTACAAAAAATAAGCGAGTTTTCATTTGCCATCTCTCTTTTGGCTGGTCTTAGAATGATATAGCACTGTAAGTTATAGCAGCATTCCGCAACTTTGACGCAGGTACCCGAATGAAAATCTGGCCAGGCACCCCCTACCCTCTTGGGGCGACATACGATGGAGCGGGAACCAATTTCTCGCTGTTTTCCGAGGTGGCGGAGCGCGTCGAACTGTGCCTGTTCGATGAAGACGGTCGCGAAACCAGGGTGAATTTGCCCGAGGTGAGAGGATACTGCTGGCACGGCTACCTGCCTGGAGTAGAACCTGGACAGCGTTATGGTTTTCGAGTGCATGGGCCGTGGGCTCCGGAGCAAGGCAATCGCTGTAATTCCGCGAAGCTGCTGCTCGATCCGTATGCAAAAGGGATCGATGGCGACATTACCTGGGAGGAAGCTGTATTCCCCTATCTTTTCGATGATCACGATGCACAGAATGACAAGGATAGCGCGCCTTTCATGCCCCGCAGCATCGTTCATCAACCGTTTTTCGATTGGTCCGGCGATCGTCAACTCCAACGTCCCTGGCACGAAACAGTCATTTATGAACTGCATGTCAAAGGCTTCACGGCACAACATCCGGACATACCCCCTGAATTGCGGGGCACTTATGCGGGTCTCGCACACTCCGCCTCCATCGAGTATCTGAAACAGCTTGGGGTCACTGCCGTCGAGCTGCTGCCAGTGCACTACTTTGTGCAGGACAAACATCTTCTGGATCAGGGCTTGCGCAACTACTGGGGTTATAACTCCATTGCCTATTTTGCCCCCCATAGCGCCTACGCCGCGGACAAGCGTCCGGGGGCTGCGAGTGCCGAATTCAAGCAAATGGTCAAGGCTCTTCATCAAGCCGACATAGAGGTTATCCTCGATGTGGTGTACAACCACACTGCGGAAGGCAATGATCTCGGGCCGGTGTTATGCCTGAAGGGAATCGACAACGCCTACTATTACCAGCTCATGGAGGATCGGCGTTACTACAGGGATTACACAGGCACAGGCAACTGCCTCAATATGAGGCAGCCGCATGTGCTGCAACTGATCATGGATTCGCTTCGCTATTGGGCGCTGGAAATGCACGTCGATGGCTTCCGTTTCGATCTTGCATCCGCGCTCGCGCGCGAACTGCATGAAGTGCAAATGCTGAATGCATTTTTCAACATTATCCAGCAGGATCCTGTTACAAATCAGGTCAAGCTGATCGCGGAACCCTGGGACCTGGGAGAAGGCGGTTACCAGGTGGGGAAATTCCCATCAGGCTGGTCTGAATGGAACGGCAAATATCGGGACTCTATTCGCAATTTCTGGCGGACTCAGGAACCCACGCTAAGCGAATTCGGCTATCGTTTTACCGGAAGCTCAGACCTTTACGAAGGGAATTCGCGTCATCCTTTTGCAAGCATCAATTTTGTCACCTCGCACGATGGTTTCACGCTGCGTGATCTGGTGTCTTACAACGAAAAACACAATCTGGCCAATGGCGAGGACAACCGGGACGGCACGGACGATAACCGTTCCTGGAATTGCGGAGTCGAGGGCCCTACGGATGACACGGAAGTACTCACGCTGCGTGCCCGGCAGCAGCGTAATTTCCTGGCTACCCTGATGCTGTCACAGGGCGTGCCCATGTTGCTCGCGGGAGATGAATCAGGTCGCACCCAGCAGGGGAACAACAATGCATACTGCCAGGACAACGAAATTTCCTGGGTGGATTGGGATAAGGTGGATACCGGCTTACAGGAATTTGTCAGGCGCCTTGTTCGTTTCCGTCATGATCACCCGGTCTTCCGCCGGCGACGGTGGTTTCAGGGCCAACCCATCCACGGTGGGGGCCAGGACGATATTGCGTGGTTCAATCACATGGGCGAACAGGCCAGCGAGGAGTTGTGGGTTGACGGCGAGATTCAAAGCCTGGGAATTTTTCTCAACGGAGACAGTTTCCCGAATCCCAATGCACGAGGAGAGCCGGTGAAGGATGACAGCTTCTACCTGATTTTCAATGCGCATTTTGAGGCGATTGATTTCGTTCTACCCCCGACCCGATGGGGGCCACGCTGGCAGAAGATACTCGACACCAATGAGGGCTGGGTAGAGAATGCAGCAGATAAACCCGGACTCGAAGCTGGAGCGGCTCTGTCAGTCATGTCCCGGTCGCTGGTGCTTCTTCAGCGCCAGGCATGAAGCGCTCTCATCCCGGATGAGTTTCTGCAAATATCCCCGCTTCATCCAGTTGTCTGCTCGAAAGGGGATAGCAACGCATAAGGAAACATCCCGAAAAGCTGGGCCAGCCAGAATCCTCTGCACGCCTTCCCCACCCTCTGCGTGGTGAATGTCTCGCCAGTCAACACATTGATCCACTTCTCGCGCAACTCGTCTGCGGGCAGTTCCACCCAGGTATTGGTCCAGATGGATTTACCGATCGGGAATTGGTGCTGCTCTCCAAGGAGGCGGCCGAGCAATCGCGGTACGGCAACGACAAGAGCTTCGTTTTCGTGGCGCCGTGCAAACACACACACATGTTCACTACAGTCCCCATCCGCTTTTAGCGGCAGGTAGTCGCCCTCACGGAAAAGCTGTTCGTGTTCGCGGCGGAATGTAAGCGCTTTCCAAGTGAGATAAATCTTGATCCGGCCATCCCGCAGGTTCTCCATCAAATGCTGGGCGCATGCGCCAGAGCCTTCTTCAGCATGCATCGAGCGGATGACCTGCAAGGCCCTGCGACGAGCCGTATAGTCCACAGGACGCCTGTTATCCGGGTCCACGAGGCTGAAATCCCACGTTTCATTGCCCTGATAGATATCCGGTACTCCTGGTGACGTAAGTTTGAGCAGCACTTGTGACAGGCTGTTGAAGGCGCCCACCCATGCGACTCGCTGCTGGAAAGGCAGAAAGTCACGCAGGAACAGATTGGTGGGCTGCTCGGAGAGAAGCGCATGCACGAAGTCCTGGATTGCTGCCTCATATTCGCTATTCGGGTTGATCCAGGAGCTGTTCACCTTCGCTTCTCGCGCGGCCTTGCGCATATAGGCGACCACGCGTTCGGACAACTCCGCCAATTCCTCATTGTCCGGTTTGTGGAAAGGCCATATGCCCAGTAATATCTGGTATAGCAGGTACTCGTCATTCCGGCTCGGCGCATAAGTGTCGTCCAACTCCCGGCGGCTGCTGCGGTTAAGCCTGTTCCATCGCTTGAGAGCCCGCGCCCACTGATCGGATATTTCGGAGAGAACACTTATGCGCGCACGCACGTCTTCCGAGCGCTTGCTGTCATGACTTGAAGTGGACAGCATGGCATGCGGCCAATGGGTTGCACGCTCCTGATTTTCCCGGTGAAACGCTGCGAGAGACACACCGAACCGCTGCGGCTCGTTGCCGACCTCATTGAGCGATACCAGCCGGTTGTACTGATAGAAGGTCGTATCCTCCATCGCTTTGGCCATTACCGGGCTGGTGTACTGCTGAAACTTCATGGCAAAGGTGCATATGGCGTTCCTGTATGCCTCGCCTTGACCTTTGGCCTGCCGGGCCAGCAATACATCTCGCACAAAATCGAAGATCGTGGTGTCGACCGCCTGACTGCGCTTTTTCGCCACCTCTACGGCCCATTCGACGTAACGGACATCTTCGGTGGAGCTTTCGCAATCGGATACATAGGTACGATAGACAGGAAAGTTGGCGACAACCTGGGCAAGTGCGTTGTGCTGACTGTTGAAGGTGAAATCGCATGTACGACGGTCACCCTTGGCAATGCGTGCCAACTGTATAGCCAGCACCTGAAGCTCACCTGCCAGCGCACGGTCCATGATCAGATGCTTGTTCGCCCGTATCATTGCGTCGAGATCCGGACGTGCTCGAATAAAGCGTTCATAGAGACGGGTAAACTGCCCGGCGGCATGAGTATCGACAAAAAGACCGGTGCAAACCGCGGCAAAGTCGTATCCCGTGGTACCGTGGATGGGCCAGGTCTTCGGAAGATGTTCATGTGACGCAAGTATTTTCTCCGCCACGATGTAGAGCGGCTTGGCGCCCTCCTTCACCGTTCCCGGAAACAATGCTGCGGCGGCCATCGCCTGCAAGCGCTCGAAGTATTCCTGGGGGGCGTATAAACCATCCGGATGATCGATGCGTAACCCGCTTATATAGCCACGCGCGACCAGTTCACGAACCAGGCGGTGCGTACTTTCGAATACCTCCGGGTTGTCCATGCGCAGTGCCGCCAGATCATTGATATCGAAGAAGCGACGGTAATTGATCTCGTCCGCTGCGGCGCGCCAGAAAGCCAGGCGATAGGCCTGTACATCCAGCAGTTCATGTAACAGATCGAAATTCCTGGGTTGCTCCGGCGCGTCGCCGTTGAATATAGTGATATTTTCCTGGACGAATTGGGCAATGTCGGCGCTCTTCACGAACAGTGAAGCCAGATGGCGCTTGTGTATCTCCTTGTCGCGCACCCGCTCGGCGACCGCATCGGGGGAAACGCGCTCTCGCAGCGGCAAATGGGTTAATGCCGTAATCAGGGACTGGAGTTCCAGAAACTCCGGGTGCTGCTCCCCCAGCCGCATCTCGAGACGTCTCAGATCGTGAGCAAGAATACGGGGATATTCACGCGGGTCTACAGGAAATCTGTGTTCATGATAAAAAACACTGAAGGAACCTTGTTCGGTGTCGAACGCGAGTTTGAGCTCGCCGTTCTCCAGAATCGTGCCATAGTGATCGCCCAGAACAGGCAGCAGCACCTGGCCCGGCAGGTGCTCTCCCATCACATACCAGTCAATATCAAAATAGCTGGCAAAGCGGGATGCCGGGCCATTTTCCAGTACATCCAGCCACCATTCGTTATCAGCGCCGGTGATGCACATGTGATTGGGCACCATATCCATGATCTGGCTCATTCCATGCCGTTTCAAGGCAGCAGCAAACCGTTCGAAGTCCCGGGCGCTCGTGATCTCCGGATTGAGCCTGCCATGGTCGGTTACGTCATAGCCATGGGCACTGTCAGGGCGTGCTTTGAGAAGGGGCGAAAGATAGCAATGGCTGATACCCAGCTCATCCAGGTACGGGATCAGTTCCGTTGCCTGCCTCAGATTGAAGTCGCGGTTCAATTGCAAGCGGTAAGTTGCCCGCGGAATCTGCGCCTGTACATCCTGTGCGACCTCGCCTTCCGAGGGGGTGGACACCTGCGATAAGGGACGCTCCCGGCGCAATGCCAGCATTATTCCCTGCAGCCAGGCGCTTCCCTGCCACTCCTCCAGATTGAGGGGCAGTTTGAGACGCCAGGATGGGTAAGCGCCTCCTGGCGCGCCCGGCAGATTCGGTTGCTCAAGGACCCCGAAACCATCTTCGAGTTGCAGCAACAGAAGTTTCGACGGTGCACGGGCCAGGTAGGTGTACACTGCTGCCGCGAGTTCCGCCGTCATTTCCGGGAAGCCGACCTGATGAAGCCCGCCTCTCGACGGCAATACGCCTTCACTCTCCAATGCCACCAGGAGCTGTGCGCGATCTGCCGCGCGCTCCACGATTTGCCTGTTACGCATCTCGTCCTCGGGAAACAGACTGTGACGGTCGCGCAGGTCGATATCGAGCCCCTGCCAGAATCCCGCCAGGGTCGGAAGATCGTGGGTTGTTACCGCCACTACGGCATTTGCCGGATACTCCTGCGGCGGCTTCAACTGCCCGTCGTCACGCCGCTCGAAATATAATAACCGTGTGGACATCACGTTTGCGGGATGCAAAGCTTCGCGTACTTCCGGTGGTACTGTCCCCAAATCTTCACCTACCACCAGGCAGCGGTTGCGCTGGCTCTCCAGCGCCAGGATGCTCAGCATATCTTCAAAGGGATAGCGTATATACGCGCCCTCCGTTGCGGGCAGCCCGCGCACGACCCAGAACAGGCGGCGCAGGCCCATTACGTGATCTATGCGCAGCGAGCCGCTGTCCCGCATGTTGGCGCGCAGCACTTCAATGAAAGGTGCATAAGCGGATGCAGTGAGTTGATGAGGAATCCAGGGTGGCAGGCCCCAGTTCTGTCCCAGACGGTTGAAGTCATCTGGCGGTGCCCCTGCACTGGCTTCAAGTGCATAAAGTTCACGGCGGGACCACGTTGCCCCGCCACCTTCCGCTACGCCGATCGCCAGATCGAACATTAAACCAATGTTGAGACCCACTTCCCATGAGCGTGTGCCGACTGCTCCCAGTTGCAGAGAAACCTGCCACTGCAGATACTCGAAATATTCCACACGATCGAGATGGGCCTCACAGAATGCGGCCACCTCCGGGGCTGCCGGATCACGGTATGCTTCGGGCCATACGCACCACCCCCATACGGAACTGTCTCCTGCCCGAAAATATTCCTGAAGCGCCTCGAACAGCGCCTGCTTGCGAAGAATCTCGCCGTGCTCGGCCTGGAAAGCACGAAAAGCACGCGCACGACCCGTATTTTGCGCCAGATGGGTACTACGGAAATGTCGATACAGGCAGACGAGGACTTCCGATTTCGCCTCCGCAACACTTCTATAATCCACCTGTTCGGTAGCACGAAGCGCGCGCAGCCGCGCCTGGAATTCCGGCGCGAGCACTATGGAGCGCGCCTCCCCGCATCCCGCAAATTCGGGTATGGCTTCCACATCCAGGTAAAGCGGGTTGAACCAGGTGCGGCTGGAGGGGCTGTATGGACTGGTGTGTTCCGGAGCGTCGGGAAATAACGCATGCAGCGGGTTGAGCAGCAGCGTGCTTCCCCCCGCGCTGGCATAGAATTCGACCAGGCGCCGAAGATCGCTGAAATCCCCGATGCCATAATTGCGCTGGGAACGAATACCGTATAGCTGAAGAGCAGGACCCCACACCCGCCTCTCACCCTCGATACCTGGCGGCCAGTAACAGATGGCAGGAGCCACGATAAACGGCATTTCAGCCAGACCATAGCCATCGCTTCTTTCGATAGAAAGGCGGTGATACCCTGGTTCCACAGGAAGATCCAGCACCAGAATTCGCCGCACCAGTTCCTGGCCGCCGAGATCATCGAAGGCATCGAAACTGCCGGAACCGTCGGGAGCTGTGAAACGATAGCGCTCGACCTCCTCCAAGCCGTCAGGAATAAATTCGTCATGGTCTTCAGCCCCGGATTCCCTGCACAAGCGCCAGCGATGGGCTCTCTTGCCCTCGGTGGCCGGTAGCGCGACTGCAATGCGATAGGGTCGCATCCACTCCCGCACCACTTGTACGGGCGGCAACACCTGCTCCCATTTGCGTCTCAAGAATGCGAGCAGAGAGGCTGAAACTTCCTCTTCCGTGGCCGCTGCAATTCCCATTGCCCGGAGTAGAGCGCGCTTTGCGTCCTCAGAGGTGTGGCGGGTATTTCCCCAGATATCGCTGTAGCAGGGTAGCACGCCATATAATTCGCACAACTGGTCAAGTGGATTGCTCATGCTTCTCCCTCGGAATTCCCTTGTGCTTTCCCTTCATTCCAGCTTTGGCGACTGTTATCAGGTAAAACTGCTTTTACTTTTACCGGCATCCGATTTACCGACAGCTGGTTCGAGCATCCAAACTACCGAACGAGGCGCCAGGATACTTTTCGCCCGAATACCTTTCGCCAGAGTACTTTTTGTTGCGCGGGAAGATATCGGTATTGCACCCGGGGATGCAAACACGATCTGCCCGGCGTACTCGGGAGTCGTCACGCTCGCGTCGGAAAAATTTGCCAATAGCCGCAAAGTGGAACTGTCCCCCAACTGCCAGCAGACCCGCAGGCACTTGGGCGCAAATATCTCAAAATGTGCTGAATTACCCTTCATTCCGCGAAGACGCGGCACGATAATTTCCCTGCGAAGCTTCATCAGGTTGCGGTAATACTCCAGCCAAACAAGATGCGCTTCATCGTTGAGTGAATCCCAGTCGATTTTCGAGATAAGAAAAGTCTGAACAGCATTCGGATCAGGTATCGCTGTCTCGGCCATGCCTTGCCCAAAATGCGCAAAGCGGGCGAATTCCCTGCGTCTGCCCTGTGTCACAGCTTCGCGCAAATCCCCTCCGAAGTCGCAGAAAAACAGGAAAGGCGTCTTTGCGGCAAATTCCTCGCCCATGAACAGCATGGGAATGCTGGGAGCCAGCAAATAGATGGCTGCCGTGGCGCATATCAACGCGTCTTCCCCAATATGGGAAATACGCTCGCCGAACGCACGGTTGCCTGCCTGATCATGGGATTGCAGAAAGGAAATGAAAGCTTGGGGCGGCAGATGAATGCTCACCTCTCCACGCGCCGTATCATCGCGATAAGCGGATATCTCTCCCTGGTAGGCAAATCCTTCCGCCAGGCAGCGTCCGAGGTGACGTACCGGGTTGTCGGCGTAGTCCGTATAGTATCCATCGTTCTCCTGCGTGGAGAGCACATGCAGGGCGTGATGAATATCGTCGTTCCACTGGGCGTCGTACCAGCCGTTTGTCAGGTAACGGGCATTGTTGGCATCGTTTTCCAGGATCAGGTGTACGTGGCGATCTGCATCGACCTCAGCACGTACACGCTCCGCGATCTCGATAAGGATGTGCGGACTGGAATGGTCGATGATCGCATGTACCGCATCAAGCCGCAGGCCATCGAAGTGATACTCTTGCAGCCAATACAGCGCGTTGTGGATGAAGAAATTGCGTACCTTCCGGCTTGAAGGGCCGTCAAAATTTATTGCCGCACCCCATGGAGTGTGATGGCGCTCGGTAAAGAATTCTTTCGCATAAAGATGAAGATAGTTTCCTTCCGGCCCGAAGTGATTGTAGACGACATCGAGCAGAACCATGAGGCCCCGTTCATGTGCGGCCTGAACCAGTTCCTTTAAATCCTCCGGGCGTCCGTAACGGCTATCCGGCGCATAGGGTAGGACTCCGTCATAGCCCCAGTTTCGCGAGCCCGGAAAATCGGCAACCGGCATGAGCTCGATGGCGGTCACACCGAGTTCGGCCAGATAGTCGAGCCGTTGGGAAACACCTTTGAAAGTACCTTCGGGTGAGAATGTACCTACGTGCAACTCATAAATTACCGCTTCTTCCCATGGCCGTCCATGCCATTCCGCATCCCGCCAGGCGAAGGCCGAAGGATCGATCACCTCACTTAAGCCATGCACATCATCCGGATTGAAGCGCGAAGCGGGATCGGGAACGCGGACACCGTTCACGTCGAACCCATAGCGCATTCCTGCGCCTGCTTCCGCTACAGTCGACTCGAACCACCCTCCTTCCCGTACATCCATCGCACGCATCGATTCGTGCCGCTCATTCATTTGTCCACTCGCGAGATACAGTCCCACCTGCTTGCAGCCCGGCGCCCAAAGACGGAAGCGTACTCCGCCATCCGTAATTTGCGCGCCATATGGCATCTCATACGGCATCTCATGAGGCATCTTATCGGTCATCTCATGGATTCTTGCCGGCACGTCTTCCCCTCCTCACCTGTTCTACCTTCTGCGTTGCATCAGCCGCATCAGCCGCTGCATGGTTCCACCGACTGACTTTGATTGTTGCGCGAGCGCGTTACTCACGCTGGCAACAGCTTTTTCCACCATGAAGAGCGTAACTAAAGCATCGGTTACCCCGGTGTCAGCAGGAAACAGGGAATTTCCCTTCATCGCCCTGCGATAGCTTTTGAGGAAATCGGCGCTGGCAAGCGTCTGCCATTTATCAGCTTGTTGTGCAAGCATGGCGGTTGATTCCGGATATTCATCCGTCACATGCTCCAATGCCGCTGCCGCCACCTCGGAAAACGAAAACAGCATGCCTGCCACATCGCGGAGAGGAGTATGTTTCCAGCGACGCTCACGCCATGCGCGTTCGGGGCCGCTGCCGTAATTCGTAATCAGAAAATCATTGTTCGAGAGCCACACCTGACGCAGGCTGTAATCTCCGTGGCAGCGTGCCTTCAAGGCCTCGGGATGCATGGCTGTCATCCGGGTGATACGACGGTAGAATTTCGGCCGGGCTGATAAAAGATCGTTACCGATCGCCTGGACGGCGTCGGACAGATCCTGCCATTTCGCTTCCAGCAATTTGTACATTTCATCCATCTGCGCGCGCACGATGTTCACCCACTCCGTAAGATCTTCGATGGTAATGGGCTCGACGCCGAAAGCGCCGTTTGCATCTGGCTGCGCAAGTGCCTGGTGAAATTCAGCCGTACGCAATCCCAACGTATTGATAAGGGTCATGTAGGCAACATGCCGCGCATCAATGGGACGCTTTTGTTGTGTGCGGAACTCATCCAGGTAGCGTTGCAGATAGTCCTGCGTATAAGCCCAGCCGCTCCCCTGATTCTCGGCATAGTGCTCGAGGATTGCCAGAGTGGAATTGCGTCCCTCGTTGTCCATGTACTCCACGGTACCCGCCAGTTGCGCCATATGGGTAAATTTGGCGGTCTCCGTCAGAAAACGCGACATCTCCAGTTCGGGATGCACGCCGGGAAGAAGCCAGCGGTATCCTTTCAGTATCAGGCGGTCGCCCATGTTCACGAACAATCGGCCTCTTTCCGAAACTGTCCGCGTCACTGTTGCTGATGCGCCTGAAACCACCGGGCCGGGAAAAGCGCTGGTTGCATGGAAAGACACTTGCCCATCATCAAACACGAGTGCTGAGCCATCATGCATGCTGGAGACCATGGCACGGCAGAAGTCATCATCCCAGAATGCGTCGAACAGCACGCCTGTTCGCGCGTGGTGTCGTACTTTTGCAAGCGTGGCATGCAGCAGCGTGCTCACGATGGCCTCGTTTTCGTCCTCCCAGACGCGCGCCAGAGGCACGGCAAAACGATAGGCCTCTCCATTGGCCAGCGTTAAAACAACGATGACCAGCAGCCAGCTTCCCTGTTCTGTCGACCACTCGTGCATCTCCCCAAGCTCAAATTTTCTGACGGGAAGGTTCCTCATCAAAAACCAGGGTTGGGAATAAAAGAAGCGTGGCATGATCTGCCCTTCGAGCTGCTCGTGTGCACGGCGAGCCATTAGATCTTTCATGCCCCCGCCACCCTCTCCCCGATTCAACAGTGTGCTCCAACCCGACTCCATGAGCACAAGGACAGGCAAATCCGGCGATACCTGCCGCTCCTCATGCCATGCAGGGGCGGCCACGTCGCCTGCCAGGCGAAAAGCATAAAAGCCATGAGCGCTCAGAGTGAGTAGATACGGCAGTTCACCCACGGGCGGGAATGCCGTGCGACCCATCAATTCAACCGGTACCCTTCCCTTGAATTGGCTTAAATCCAGTTCTACGGGCTGCGCGACTCGGGACAGATTAGCCACGCACAGAATCGTTTCATCCTCATGCTCACGCAGATAGGCAAGAATCTTGCGATTGCCAGGCCGCAAAAAACGCAGCGTGCCCCGGCCAAAGGTTTGATGCGCCTTGCGCATTGCGATCAGGCGCTTCATCCAGTTGAGCAGGGATGACGAATTACGCGCCTGTGAATCCACGTTCACTGCACCAAACCCATATACGGGATCGATAATGGCCGGTAGGAAAAGCTGTTGGGAATCGGCTGTGGAAAACCCGCCGTTAGCCCCTCCTGACCACTGCATGGGTGTGCGCACCCCATTGCGATCTCCAAGGAGGAGGTCATCCCCCATGCCGATCTCGTCTCCGTAGTAGAGCACGGGCGACCCCGGCATGGTCATGAGCAGTAGGTTCATCAATTCAATTCGGTGGCGGTCATTGTCCATCAGTGGCGCCAGACGCCGTCGAATACCGAGATGCAGGCGGGCCTGGGGGTCGATTGCATATGTCTGATGAAGATAGTCCCGCTCGCGATCGGTGACCATCTCCAATGTCAGTTCGTCGTGGTTGCGCAGAAATACAGCCCACTGACAGTTCTCGGGGATATCTGGTGTCTGCTCCATGATCTCTACAATGGGGTGACGATCTTCGCGTGCGATCGCCATGTACATTCGCGGCATGAGTGGAAAATGGAACGCCATATGGCATTCGTCGCCATCCCCGAAATACTCGCGTACATCTTCCGGCCACTGGTTCGCTTCAGCCAGGAACATCCGGTTGCGGTAGTGCTTATCCAGTTCGGAACGCATGCGTTTGATCACCGCATGGGTCTCCGGCAGGTTTTCGCAAGTGGTCCCCTCGCGCTCGCACAGATAGGGCATGGCATCCAGCCGCATGCCATCGACACCCGCATCCAGCCAGAGCCGCATCACATGCATCATGGCGTTAAAGACATGCGGGTTGTCAAAATTCAAGTCTGGCTGATGGAAAAAAAAGCGGTGCCAGTAATAGGCTTTGGCAATATCATCCCATTCCCAGTTGGATCCCTCTGTGTCCGTGAAAATACTGCGCGCACCCCTGTATCTGGTGTTGTCGTCGCTCCATACGTAATAGTCGCGCTTGACAGACCCCGGGGGGGCGCGCCGGGCTGCCTGAAACCACGGATGCTGATCGGAAGTATGGTTGAGCACCAGTTCCGTGATTACGCGCAAACCCCGGCCATGAGCTTCCGCGATAAACCGGTGGAAGTCCTCCAAGGTGCCGACATCCGGGTGCACACTGTGGTAATCGGAAATATCGTAACCGTCGTCCCGCCCCGGAGACGGATAGAATGGAAGAAGCCAGAGCGCAGTGACGCCCAGTTCCGCCAGATAGTCGAGCTTGGAGATCAGGCCCGAAAAATCTCCTATGCCGTCGCCATTGCTGTCGAAGAATGTCTTGACGTGCAACTCATAGATGATGGCATCCTTGTACCAGAGCGGATCTTCTTCTCGTTCCATGCTATTTTGACCGGGCTTTCTGTTTCAGATGAACAGAAGCCCTTCTGGCTGCCTCCGCGGCTCTTGTAAAGTTTCCTTTTTTCGCTTCCCCGATGGCCTTATCCATTTCTTCGAATGTTTCCATATCATGTTCCGCTTTCGGAAACTGCCCATATATCGATATGAACGGTTGGGTATAAGGATGTTCCCGGTTTTCCTCGATCAGGTGCTTCTTCGCTTTTTCAGTATGGGCGATAACGCCTCCTGCGTCCTCATTTTCAGCGCTTCTGACCGCCAGCGTCAACTCCTGGAGAGCCTTGTCCTCATGTTCATCCGCAGCATAATCCATCGTAGAACATCCTGCGAGGAAAGCAAAAGCGATCAGGAGGTACGAAAATGATTTTTTCATGATATTTCTCCTGACAAATAATCCAAAGGTCTGCCCTTCCTGGTTCAACTGTGAAGCGCGCAGACAGTACCATGCAGGCTGTGCCTGAGTCTCCTGCCCGAACTCGTTTCAGAGTTGAATACGGTTCAGCCGCAAATCATCGGGACGACAGACAGGGAACTCATCACCATCGCGGCGCCGGCAAACATGGGTGATGCTCATTGAACTGTACAGGCAACGCGCCCTAAAATGTACTTCCGCCTTCAGTCCTAATTAGGGCAGCTTATCGTTCGGGCGATTTTCAGGCACTTTCCTGCTGGCTGTTGTCATCAACGCGCTTGTTTCATTTCCTCTGCCATCTTTCTGGGATCCTTTGCCATATCCAGGGCGTGCTTGTCCTAATAATAGGGATGTGTCCCATATTCTTCTAGGGCGTGTTAACACAGATTGTTCATGTTATTGTTTATAAAAATTTTCTTCTGGTGCAAGCATTCCAGGTAGACTTTCAGTTCAAAGGGTTACTTTGAAGTGTTAACAGGCCTTAGTTCCCTTTCGTTCTCCATCCTGCAGCACTGATTTGCAGGTGCCATATTCTTTTATCAGGCGCTTCTCAAGTTATCGGTTTTTAACATTGCTACGGCTGTAAGCCGACAACGCTGCCGGGTATCAGGCCCGGAATGGTTGCCGTACAGCGATTCCCTTGACCAGAGCGAAGGCGGCCGGAAATACGACCAGCGTCAATATTGTAGTGGAAACCATTCCGCCTACCATGGGAGTGGCTATGTGCCGTGTCACCTCGGATCCCGTGCCTGTGCTGAACATGACGGGAAGCAGTCCAATGATGCTTCCCGCGATGGTCATCATCACCGGACGTATCCGGTATGCCGCGCCCTGGATCACTGCCCCGTAAAGATCTTCAACGGTAACTCTTTCGCCCGCAGCTTGTCGCGTTGCCGTGATACTCACCAACGCCCGATCGAGGAAAGTGAGCATGACCATTCCTGTTTCAGTCGCGATACCGATGAGTCCGATAAAGCCGACCGCTGCTGCGATGCTCATGTTATAGCCAAGCAGATACATGAGCCAGATGCCGCCGATCAAGGAAAAAGGAACCGAAAGCATGACGATCAGCGTCTCGGTAAGTCGATGAAAGTTCAGATATACAAGCAGGAATACGATCAGGACCGTGAGGGGCACGACCACCTTCAGCTTCTCGACAGCACGTTCCATGTACTCGAACTGGCCACTCCAGGTTGCGTAATACCCTGGCGGGAACCGTACCTGCTCACGCACTGCTTGCTGGGCTTCCGCGACATAGCTGCCGATGTCACGGTCGCGGATATCGACGAAGATATAAGCTGACAGCAGCGCATTCTCCGTACGGATACTCGGTGGGCCCTGGAGGAGTTTCACCTGCGCGAGTTGCCCGAGCGGGATCATTGCCTGGTCCATAGTGGGTATCAGCACCTGGGTAGCGATTGCCTGGGGATCACTGCGCAATGCACGCGGATAGCGCACGGCGACAGCGAAGCGTTCCCGCCCTTCCACGGTGGTGGTTACCGTTTCCCCCCCCAGCGCCACCGAGATTATGTCCAGCAAGTCTCCTATGGCCAGCCCATAGCGCGCAAGCGCCATGCGGTCCGGCTCGATATCGAGGTAATAACCGCCAGTAATGCGTTCAGCATAGACACTCGTCGTTCCAGGCACCGTTTTTATCGTTGTCTCGATCTGTCGGGCCAGGATTTCGATTTCATCCAGATCCTTGCCGAACACTTTGACGCCAATGGGCGTGCGTATGCCGGTGGCAAGCATGTCGATCCGGTTCTTGATCGGCATGGTCCAGGCATTGCTGACCCCGGGCATCTGGAGCGCCTGGTCCATTTCAGCAATCAATTTATCCACGGTCATCCCGGGGCGCCATTCATCCTCCGGTTTCAGGTTGATGATGGTTTCAGCCATCTCCAGCGGTGCTGGATCGGTTGCAGTATTGGCTCGCCCCGCTTTGCCGAGCACCGATGCCACTTCCGGAAAGCTTTTGATGATCCTGTCCTGCGTCTGCAATATCTCGGCCGCTTTCGTCACGGAAATGCCCGGCAGGGTCACTGGCATGTAAAGAAGCGTGCCTTCGTTCAATGTTGGCATGAACTCCATGCCCAGCTTGAGTGCGGGATAAATGGTTATCCCAAGCGCAGCCAGCGCTGCCAGAATGATTGTCTTTTTCCAATGCATCACCCAGCCTACTACCGGATGATAGGCCCGGATCATGAAACGGCCCAGCAGATTATCCTGCTCACGCGGAATGCGGCCACGGATCAGAAGCAGGATCAAGGCTGGAACCAGGGTGATCGAAAGCAGGGCAGCACCCGCCATGGCGAAAGTCTTGGTATAGGCCAGTGGCTGAAACATGCGCCCTTCCTGCGCTTCAAGGGTAAACACAGGCAGGAACGACACGGTAATGATCAACAGGCTGAAGAACAGCGATGGACCGACTTCCTTACAGGCATCAATGACGGCCTCTTTGCGCACTGCACTTGAAACTTCCGGACCAACGCGCGCAAGATGCTTGTGTGCATTCTCGATCATGACGATCGCCGCATCGGTCATTTCCGCAATCGCGAGAGCGATGCCTGCAAGGCTCATGATGTTGGAATTGATGCCGAGAAACCGCATCGCGATGAAGGCAATGAGTACGCCGATGGGGAGCATGATGATCGCCACCAGGGCGCTCCGCACATGCATGAGGAAGACCGCGCAAACCAGCGCCACAATAATGATCTGCTCGATCAACACTTCGCGCAGCGTCGTGATGGCGCGGTGGATCAGATCCGAACGATCGTAGAGGGATCGAATTGAAACACCTTCCGGCAGGGCCAGCATGATCTCGGCGAGCTTCCTTTCGAGATTGCGTGTGATATCGAGAGCATGTTCGCCATGCCGCGCCACCGCAATACCCGAGACAGCTTCTCCTTCGCCGTCAAGCTCGGCTATGCCGCGACGTTCCTCAGGAACCAGTTCCACCCGGGCAATGTCGCGCAACAGCACCGGGGTACCCTTCTCCGCCTTGACGACGAGTTTTTCGAGATCGTCTATCCCGCGCAAATAGCCTTTGCCGCGCACCGCATACTCTGTCTCCGCGAGCTCGATCACTCGTCCTCCCACATCGCGATTACTGGCAGCGATAACCTGGGATATGGTCTTTAACGGGATGCCGTAAGCCTGTAGCTGCTGCGGATTCACCGTAACCTGATAGCTCCGCACAAACCCGCCTACGCTGGCCACTTCCGCCACGCCCTCCGCCGCCGTCAACTGATAGCGCAGGAACCAGTCCTGGAGGGCGCGCAACTCATCAAGGGTACGGTTCCTTGCAGTCACGACATATTGATAAACCCAGCCTACTCCGGTAGCGTCCGGACCAAGTGAAGGCTTTATATTCCCGGGCAGGCGAGCAGCTGCAAAACTCAAGTATTCCAATACGCGCGAGCGTGCCCAATAGATGTCTGTGCCATCCTCGAAGATGACGTATACGAACGATACGCCAAAACTGGAGAGGCCACGCACCACCCTGGATTTCGGCACACTCAGCATGGCAGTGGTGAGCGGATAGGTAACCTGGTCTTCGACTACCTGGGGCGCCTGACCCGGATATTCCGTATAAATGATGACCTGCACGTCCGAAAGATCGGGAATCGCATCGACCGGTGTCTTCCATACCGAATACATGCCCCAGGCTATTACGAAGAATGTCCCGACCAGCACCAGGAAGAGGTGCCGCACCGACCATTCGATGATATTGCCGACCATCTCAGTGCTTCTTTCCCTGTCTGGCAGCGGCAGCACTGTCCTGTGGCTGTATACGAACGATGATGTATTCACCCGGCGATGCTTCCGTTATCTCGAAAGCAATCTCCTGCCCGGGTTTCAATGTTCGTAGTAATGCGAGGTTCAGAACCTTGAAATCCATTATCATCGCCGGCCAGCTTAAGCTTGCGATTGGCCCGTGGGCTAGGGTTACCGTTGTATTGATCACGTCGATCGCTTTGATGACACCCTTGCCACGATGACTCATCGGTGAAGATGGAGACGGGGGTAAAGGTACAGTTGGCACAGTCTCGGATGAGCCAGGGGCAATCTGGCCTCTTTCCCTCGCTTCGCCAGGCATTAAGTCCTGGCTGCTGCGACCAAAACCGCTCAGCGCAGCCTTGAGATTGCTTTCGGCGTCGATGAGAAAATTGGCTTTTACCACAACCATTTCCCCGGACTTCAGCCCATCCAGAACTTCCACGTAGCCATTCGCGTGCTTGCCCAGCTTCACGAGTCTCGGTTCAAAGCGGCCCTCACCCAGATCCACCAGCACGGACTGCCTGGTACCGGCATCGAGTAAGGCCGATTCGGGGATGGCGAGCACTCTGTCTTCACGCTGGATTGAAACGAACTCCACTTTCCCATACATCGCCGGTTTCAGCAGCTCTTGCGGATTGGGCAACTCGATGCGCACCCTGGCGGTGCGGGTTTCCGGATTGACCGTGGGGTATATGAACATCACTTCGCCCGTGAATATCTCCTCCGGATAGGCCTCAACCCGGATGGTAGCGCTTTGGCCCGTGTGTATCATGGGAAGATCCTGCTCAAACACATCTGTGAGCATCCATACTCTGGAGAGATCGGCGATCCGATACAGGGTTTCTCCCGCCATGAAACGCTGTCCCTGAATAGCGGACTTGTCCAACACAACGCCATTTACTGGGGAACGCAATGTGAGATATTGTCTGATATGACCTTCTTGCCGGAGTGTCTGTAGATCAGCCTCCGATATGTTCCAGTTGCGCAGTCTCTGCAAGGCACTCTCAGTCAGCCGTTCCATCCCCGCCTGAACCTCAAGGCCGCCATCCTCCACGTCCTTTGTTCCTCTCCGGGCGATGAGATATTCGTGCTGTGCCGCGATCAGGTCGGGGCTGTACACGTCCATCAACGGGTCACCCTTTCTAACTGCTTGTCCCGTCGTATTGACATGGAGCCGCTCGATCCAGCCCTCGAACCTGGGCGCCACGATATGCAGCCGTCGTTCGTCCACCTGCACTGTCGCTACTGCCCTTACGATGCGGGTGAGTGCGCGCATGCCGACCTGCTCGGTTCTTACCCCCAGTTTTTGTATTCTGTCGATGCTGATCTTGACTGCCGCATTGGCGGAAGCGGATTCCTCGCTTTCGTAAACAGGCATATAGTCCATGCCCATGGGATCTTTTTTGGGTATCGGCGAAGTGTCCGGCAGACCCATGGGGTTGCGGTAATAGAGAATTTTCTTCTCACGCTTACCATCGGCTGAAACCACATCCGAGGCATCAGCCGCGGCGGCCGAAGGCCGGGTTGCACCCCACCAGTACCCTGCGCCCAGTAAGGCTGCAGCCAGAGCGACAAAAGCTATTGATTTGATGGCGAGCTTCACATGCGCTCCCTTGATATGGGCTCCCGGGGAACGGGTGATGAGTTGACTGGCGATTTACCCGCGAGCAGATCGATCTCCGCGAGCGCCTTGTTGTAACCTGCCAGGGTCGTCACCAGGCTGATTTCAGAGTTGAATACTGTCATCTGGCTGTCGAGCAGTGTCATGAAATCAACCCGGTTGACCCGATAAGCCGCCAGGGTTGATTCGACGGTAAGCCGGGCCTGCGGCAGGATGGCTGTCTGGTAGAGCCGTGCGGACTTCAGGCTTTGCTCGGCCAGCGCTGTCTGCTGGCGCAGTCTTGCTGCCACCTCATTGCGTTGCGCTTCATAAGTGCTCAGAGCCTGATCACGCATTGCCAGCGACTCCGCTTCGCGTGGCTGGAGTTTGTTGCCACGCCACACAGGGAGGTTCATCGCCACCGTCAGACTCACCATGTCCGGCCGCCGGCTGTTGTCCAGCATGTTGTCACGCTGCCCGTAAGACATCCGTACATCGAAGTCGGGATAATAATTTTTGCGCGTAAGTTCCAGCGCTTTGTCATTGCGGGCAACGAGACTTTGCAGTGCCAGCAATTGCGGGCGCTGGGTCAGGGCGGCCTCAAGTAACGATTCCAGATTCAGGGTTTCCTCACGCAGTTGCGGCGGTGCGGGCGCTGGCAGCGGCTTATTCCCGCTCCAGCCGAGCGCGCGTATCAGCTCGGCTTCGATTACCGGTCTTTCTCTTGCAAGCTTCAGCAGTTCATCCGCCATTCTGGATACCTGCGTCTGGGCCTTTAGCACATCGGCCTGGTTTCCTCGCCCTACCGCATAGTGATCTTCAGCAATGTGGAGAAGCTCTTCCAGAATGAGCTTGTTTTTTTCGACCAGGCGGGTCATTTCAAGGGTGAGGCCCAGATCGAGATACGAGACCTTGATATCGCGTACAACACGGTTGATGGTTTCCTGGTAACCATATTCAATGGCCTCTGCATCCCTAACCGCAACATCTTTACGCAAACCACGTTTCCCTGGAAAAGGGAATCGCTGGGACAGACCGATCATTTTCATGGTCATGTCCTCACGGTTAAAAGTGGAAGATGCCAGCGGGGCATTGATCACTCCTGCTTCCAGAACGGGATCATCCAGTGCTTCCGCAGGCAATATTCTCTGCTGGGCTGCTTCCCGTTCCCGCAGCGCAGCCTGGATTTCCGGATTATTCTCCAGGCCTTCCGCAATCAGGGTGGACAGGGTAGAAAAGGTAGCCAGGGAAGCCGAGTTTTGGGGATTTGCCGCCGCAAAGGTTTCTGCAAATTGCTCTGGAGCAGCCTGTGTAGGCGCTCCTCTACCTGCCCGGGATGAAACTTCCGCGTGGGCATATGTAGAAAGCATGACGGCGGCAAGCACGGGGGGGATGATTCCGATGGGAATCATCGTGAGCTCACCGGTCCTGCTGGAGCTTGCTTCCACCATTTGACGATGATGTAATCGGAATCTGATTTTTCGAGGAAGAATTCCACTACATCGCCTTCCTTGACCTGTTCAGCCAGAGCGCTCTCCCTCATGTGAAAAGACATTGTCATCCGGGGCCACTCCAGGGCGGAGATAGGCTCATGGTTTATCTTGACGAGGGCATTGGCATGATCGACCTTCACTACTATTCCCCTGCCGGAAATAAGATTTGCAGGTGTAGTCGGCCTTGTAGCCTCGGACGTACTCGCGACTATTGTTTTCCGGTCCTTCGCCGGTTCAAAGATCGGAGCCGGTTGGGCTCCAAGTGCGTGGGCAGATAGGCACGCAAGTATTGGCGTCAGTTGCAGTACAGCAAAGAGTGGCGTAATCATCCTGACCTCCTTGGAAATATGTAACCACCGGGATTTACCGATTCAGCAACAGAAAAATAGCCGGCGGAATTTTCGTCAGGGGCAAACGGCCCATACAAAAACGTTGAGCAGCAAAAGACCTGCCGCCGGCTGCGGGTGTAATACGAGTAAGAGATTAAACTAGAGGAGGTCGTTGCGGCTGCTGAAGGACCAACGAGGAGAGGCGAGAAATGGGTAAGATGGTATAAGAAAACCCACCAGGAAGATTGAGTACAGACGCAGAAGGTGGCAGACCGTTACCGCTTATGTGGCAAACGACCCCATCGCAGGAAAGGGTCAAATCCGTCCCACCCTCTGTGCTGTCACCACTCGGCTGCCTGTCCAGCTGTTTGTGATGGCTACTGTCATGCCTGTCATGCAAGGGACAGGCTGCAGATGGGACTTCATGATCAATTTGATTTTCAGGTCCCCCAGATGCAGATATATTTCTGGCTTGAGCGCATAGCGGCATGATAGCGGCTAAGGCACTCTGCAGGGGCAGCGACAATATGATCAGAATCGATAGGAATGTGCGCACGCGCAGCATCATATTATCCAGTATGAGGCATCTATCCTGTCAGAACAAGCGTTACGTGTTATAAAGAAAATCCATGTCCTGCCATTCCGATTCTTCAGCAGCCGTTGATCTATCATAGTAGAAGGTTGGATAAATTCAAGTTGAACTCTATCCTATCGACACTCGATGTCTTCGCATCCTCTGGCGATTCGGATTTTGCACGGAGAAATACCTGACCATGAGCAAAAAGGAAGACAAGAAGGAAAAGGAAGCAGCACGTGCGCCCGAAATATCCAAGGAAGACTACGAGGACACGCTATACAAACTCCAGATTGAACTTGTCAAGCTTCAACGACACCTCATCAAATGCGATGACAAGATTCTGATCATCCTGGAAGGGCGGGATGCCGCCGGCAAGGACGGCACGATCAAGCGGATTACCGAACACCTGAGTCCGCGTGAAACGCGCGTTGTCGCACTCGGCAAACCCTCGGATCGCGACCGCAACACATGGTATTTCCAGCGTTATGTCCAGCACCTTCCCGCAGCGCAGGAGCTTGTGCTGTTTAACCGCAGCTGGTACAACCGGGCGGGGGTGGAAAAGGTAATGGGTTTTTGTACCGATACCGAGTATGAAGAATTCATGGGTTCAGTGGTCGAGTTCGAGCTCATGCTCAAACGCTCCGGTATCAAACTCCTCAAATATTATCTCGATATCAGTAAACCTGAACAGGAAAAAAGACTGGGCCAGCGCAGAAAGGACCCTCTGGCGCAATGGAAAATCAGCGCACTCGACGAGTATGCTCTCGAAAAATGGGATGAATATACATTAGCACGCGACAAGATGTTGACGCATACGCATAATCTGATTACGCCCTGGATCATCGTGCATGCGGACGACAAGCAGCTGACCCGGCTGAATGTCATCAAGGACATGCTCAGCCGGCTGGATTACAAAGACAAGAACGAGCACCTGATTTTGCCGGATCCGCAAATCATCTCAACATTTACCGCCTCATTCATAGAGGAAGGTCTGCTGGCGGCATAAGCGTACCGTTTTATTGTATGCGTAGCCTTTCAGGAAACACTTTCATTTCAATCGCGGCTCCCTCCGGAGGTCCATCAAATGGGAGCGGCGGCGTCTCTCCGTCATGATCTGCTAAAGGGGCCGGGATGCATCTCCTCCCGTCAGATGCAATGCCAGCGGAATCACTCCTTGCCTTCTCAAGACCTTGAGACGCCACCGCATTCATTTGCGCAGTCTGACTGCCCTCATTCTATAGAGGCTATAGAGGCATATCCGCGCAATAAACAAGTTATGACTTTCAAAAGCCAGGTTGGGTTCTGGTTTTAATGCTCATCTTTATTTTTGTTTCGACTGCCCCACCCTCTACTTTACCTCTTCCTTGAGGGTTGAGACACTTTAGACATGAATAAGTTGACAAAGTACCCTCTGATTGATACCCTGTTCCATAAGCAGAACCAGAACGTCCGCATCGCGCACTTCCCCGGTTCAACCCAGCTTCAGATCAGGCGTCCGTATGACAATAAGAAGTTTTCCAGTGATTGTATTCATGCTCGTGCTATTGTCTTCATGCGCCCCCATGAGTCCATATGAAGCGGTCAATAGTCCCGCTCTCCTGAAAACGGTGGAGGAGGCCAGAACATATAAGGACCATTACGCTTTGACAAAACGTTTTGAGAATCTGGCTGAAGAGATGCGCGTGAGAGCAAACGAGCAACGAAAACTGCTCGATCATTATCAGGAAAAAAGCTATCTATACGGACGGCTGGCGCAGGATCAGCAATCGCATACCTGGGCGTTGATGCAGAGGTATGAGCAGGCAGCCAAGGCAAGCCTTGGCAAAGCAGCCCTGCATCGTCAAATAGCGGCAAGGCTCGAACAGGAGGGTTACGTTGTACCCTCGCACCAGGCAGCCGGTGGGGCTTCCAATCCACAACAAACCAATAACTGGAGTAATTGAGGTACCGCAAGGCATTTTTTGGCATTGCCTTTGTATATGCGAGTAACTCTCAGGAAATAAGGTCCGGTGACGAGCTCCTGTGTGCTATCCTATCGTCAAAACGGCCTTTAATCGAAGATATAAAAACAGTCCGGCATAGGCCATGGAGGTATCGTTCATTGCTAAAAAGGTGGTTCCCGCTGATAATTCTGGTTATCTTTGCACTGCTCAGCATTGGAACGCTTAACCGGCTGGCGCGCAATATGGCGCAGAAAAGAGACTTCTACAGCGATCCGTTGTGCTGGACGTTTTGGGACAAAACTCATCAGGGTGCTCTGGATGCTCATCATGAAAGAGCACCGGAAAAACCTGAGGTAATCAGGAAAGGACGCTTTCATGAAAAGCGCGACTCTTATCGCACAGACCTGAATATTTTCCCAAACCATTCGGAACCAGGGTCAACAGTAGTATAAAATAACTGTAAGCTGCGTCCCTATAATTTAATTTGGCGAGCAAACAGTACGAACGTCATCCGGCGGAAGCAGGTATGCAGTATGTTCAAAGCACGCCATTGGTTTGGGCTGGATTCCGGTTTGCTGGATTCGAGTCAGACCCGGAATGACGGGATTCATGGTATTTTCTGGTCGAATCAACAAGGAAGCGCTGATGGAATGCCCCTTGCCTCGCTACAGAGAGTCATTTAGCCTGCCTTAATTTGCCTCAGCCTGCTTTGATCTGCCTTAGCCCGCATAAATCACTCCAGTTATAGCCCCCTGCCCTTGCAATACCCATAGCCAGGATGCCTTATTCCTGACACTGCGATATCATGGCGGAAGGTTGATTGATACCTTCCATGCCTGATATCAATTCTTTTTTCTCTGCCGGCGGCGCCTTGGCCCGTAGTGTGCCAGGTTATACAGTGCGTTCACAGCAGAGGAAAATGGCTCAGGCAATTGCTGATACCATTGCCTCCAACACGATCCTGATTGCCGAGGCCGGGACGGGTACAGGTAAAACTTTCGCCTATCTGGTGCCCGCCTTGCTGACAGGTGGAAAGGTGATTATTTCCACCGGGACAAAAACCCTGCAAGATCAGTTGTTCAACCGTGACATTCCTACCGTGCGCAGCGCGCTCGAGGTTCCCGTTACCGTGGCTTTATTGAAGGGACGGGCAAATTATGTTTGTCACTATCATCTGGAACATACCTTCCAGGAAAGCCGCCCTGCTCTCGCCAGCCGCGAAGAGGTGAAATATCTGAACTTGATTGAGCGCTATGCCAAGGTCAGCAAGAGCGGGGACAAGAGCGGTTTGAGTGAAGTACCAGAAAATGCGTCCGTCTGGCAGTACGTTACCTCCACCCGCGACAATTGCCTTGGTTCGAATTGCCCGCACTACAAGGGCTGCTTTGTCATGGAAGCACGCAAACAGGCCCTGTCAGCAGATGTGGTGGTGGTAAACCACCATTTGTTCTTTGCCGACGTCATGCTACGTGATGAAGGGCTGTCGGAATTGCTCCCCGCCTGCAATACAGTGATATTTGATGAGGCTCACCAGTTACCGGAAATAGCCAGTCTATTCTTTGGGGAATCGGTCAGCACCAGCCAATTGCTGGAGTTGGCCCGGGACAGCGAGGCTGAAGCGTTGCGGAGCGCAAAAGATTTTGCTCCCCTACCCCCTGCTATTACGGCAATGGAAAAGGCCGTGCGCGATTTCCGCTTGACTGTGGAAGGTGAAAATATACGCATGCCAGTGGCTGCAATCAAGGCAAACGCAAAATTTGTCGACGCGCTGAGTGATTTGCAGAAAAAACTGGGCAATCTGGTCGATCTGCTCGAAAAGCAGGCTGAACGCTCGGATGGCCTGGAAAATTGCTGGCAGCGTTCGCGGGAAATCGCCAGCCGCATAAAACGCTGGCAAGAGCAGGCTGAAGCCGAAGGCTTCGTGCGATGGGTTGAAGTATTCAGCCAGGCACTGCAACTCAATGCCACTCCGCTTTCCATTGCGGAGATATTCAACAAGCAATTAAGCGGGCCGCCGCGCGCGTGGATATTTACTTCCGCAACCCTTTCAGTCAAGGGTGACTTCTCTCATTACAATGATCAAATGGGGCTGAACACGGGAACCATCCCTTCGCATTCCGCGTGCTGGGAGAGTCCTTTTGATTTTGCCCATCAGGCTTTGCTCTATGTTCCCACAGGCATCCCGGAACCGAACAGCAGCAGATATATAGAAGAAGTGGTGAAGGCAGCGCTGCCGGTATTGAAGGCCAGTCGGGGAAGGGCATTTTTCCTGTGCACCAGTCTGCGGGCCATGCAAAAAACATATGAACTGCTGCTGGAGGCACTCAAACAGGAAAGACTCGACTATCCTCTGCTGCTGCAAGGCCAAGGTTCGCGCTCCCACATGCTGGAGCGCTTCCGGAAGATGGGCAATGCGATCCTGATCGGCAGCCAATCCTTCTGGGAGGGCGTGGATGTGCGTGGGGAAGCATTATCCCTGGTGGTGATCGACAAACTTCCTTTCGCTCCTCCCGATGACCCGGTGCTTGCCGCACGTATCGACAAAATCAATAAGGAAGGCCGTAATGCCTTCATGGAGTATCAATTGCCGCGCGCCGTGATCAATCTGAAACAGGGAGCCGGCAGGTTGATCCGGGATGAAACCGACCATGGCGTACTGATGATCTGCGATCCACGCCTGACCAGCAGGCCCTATGGCAGGAAAATCTGGCAGAGTCTGCCACCCATGAAGCGCACGCGCAACCTGGGTGAGGTGGAAGAGTTTTTTTCGGCAAGTTCCACCGCAACCAGGGTGTGAGGCCCATTTTGCCCGCGACTCTGGCGGGGTTTATACTCATGCAGGACGTGCGTTGCGAAGACAATGATGCGTCTCAAAGCTCCCAAAACCGTTTCTGCAACAATATAAGGTTCTTTCGACGGTTGGCAAAGGGTCGCATGCTGCATCCTGCCAAACCAGGAGAGCCAAAAGGCCGAATGGAAATAGAGCAAGATTGAAAGAAGGAGGTTTTCTATGAGCGGTCGCGCAGTTCCGTCACACCTTCTTTCTCTGCGCAATGATTGCAGCAGAACATTGCCCCGCTTTTCTCCAGGCCATGCCCGATGATTCGAACACCGCAGTGGGTGCAGGTAGGCGCAAGCTGGTTGATGGCACATTCGAAGCTGTCAAACGTGTAGGTTTTATTCGAAACGACTACCTGAAAAGCTTTATCGTAGTCGTTCCCGCATCCATCACATTTCGGCATACGCTCCTCCTCTAGGGCTGAAAACGAGCCTTCCCAACGGGCCCGGCTGAACTGTTGCAATTAAAATCCGAAAAAACTTCTATTCCACTGCCCCGCCAGATGGCAAATCGTTTGTTCCTTCCGGTTATAAAAATGACGCTTCCCGAAGCGTTGTAGCCCAAACCAGAGAAAGGACTTATCCTGTATTGGGGATTGCCGCCGACACTAACCCATCAATCCAGTAACCTGGCAAATTGCTTATCCGATACGAGACTATAGACGCGCACAAATACATTCTATCTCTGCGCGGCTCGGTGCGCTACCGAACATAGTATCCAGGGAGAGGACGGAGGTATTTTAACTTGGTCGATTACCAGTCTATTCGTTATGAAATCCCGGACTATTTGCGGCTTTACTTGAGCGAAAGATAACAATAGTCCAAACGGCTCATATAGCTTGAAAAATTTGAATTTTGTTATACCGTAAAAAGTACCAGTGATCGATTCAAATCTGGTTATTCACCGCAGCTTTCTTGAGGAGAAATAAAAATGAAAAAAATTCATATTGCCATTCTTGCCATGGGATTCGTTACTGGTAGCGTAAACGCGGCCGATTTTTCTTTCACGGGAAACTTTGAGCATGATGACGAGGTGCAGGAGTTCAACTTTACCGTGACCGCCCCAACCTCTGACGTCACCTTGCGTACCTGGTCTTCCGGCGGAGGGACAAACGCCGCTGGAGCGGAGGTTGCCCGAGGAGGATTCGACCCCATCGTTGCATTATTTGACGGATCGGGAAATTTGATCGGGCAGAATGATGACAACGGTCTGCTCCTCGATCCTGGCGGAAGTGCTTTGGATTCTTTGCTGACACGCGATCTCTCGGCTGGAAATTATACTGCGACCGTCACTCAATACAACAGCTTTGCTAATGGACCCTCATTAGCTGATGGTTTCCGCGGTTCCTTCCACACAAATTTCGGTTATCGTGATTCGCATTGGGCCCTGGATATTCTGAATGTCAGCTCCGCTTCAGTCGGCTCCTCTTATATCTCTCCTATTCCAGCACCCGAATCCTATGCTCTGCTGCTGGCGGGGCTCGGCCTTATTACGTTCGTGATACGGTACTCTTCAAGGAAGCAAATGCCGGTATGAAGTAGGGGTAGTGAAATAATCTGTCTTTTTACTCAATCGCGTGCGCCACCGTACAGAAAAACGCAACGGTGACAGCTATAGTGACAGTTCGAAAATAACCAGAGGAGGTATCATCATGAGCTATCTGAAGCCTGTTCTTACCGCAACGATGCTGGCCCTGGCGCTCGGACTTCCCGCTTGTAAATCCAAGCAGGAAGCGGCGCGGGAGCAATCATTGGAACAGAAGGCCGATACAAAGGAAGATAGGGCGGATGTGGTACGGAAGGAGGGGGAAGCAAGCGCGGACAGGATGGAAAGGCAAGATCCTGGTATGGATTCCAGGAGCACGGATCGAGCCGCCGATGCTGCACGTGAATCCTCTGAGAATCGTGCTGATCAGTTGGAAGATCAAGCCGATCTCCTGCGTGAACAGAAATAATGGTCATAACGGTTGACCCTGGTTAACGGCAGCTGTCGTTAACCAGGGTTATCCTTTTTCGTACAGTTCGGTAATCTGGCTCGCGAAGCGTTTTTCGATTTCTGAACGTTTCAGCTTCAGGGTGGGTGTGAGCAGGCCGTCTTCCACCTTCCAGGGTTCCTGTGACAGATGTACTGCCCGAATTCGAGCGTATTTGGGGAAACCCCGCAAGGTTTCTTTGATCCTTTTCAAAGCGGCTGCTCGAGTGGCCGAGTGTGTCAGTGATTGGGCCTCGTCCGCTTTCAGGCCGAGACTGGGGGCAAGATTCCGCCACTCCCCCTTGTTCACCACAACCAGGGCCGCCAGATAGGGTTTTCCCTCACCCACCACCATTACCTGGTCAAATAAGGGTTCCTGAACGATAGACATCTCAAGATCTCCCGGCGGCACTTTTTCACCGCTGGACGTGACCAGAATCTCTTTGATTCGTCCGCTGATAAAAACATGATTGTCAGAAATACGTGCCTGATCACCGGTATGCAGCCAACCTTCTGCATCAATCGCAGCGCGTGTTTCTTCAGGCCGGTTCCAGTAGCCCAGCATGACGCCGGGACTCCGGGCCAATAGTTCATCCTGCTCGCCGATACGAAGCTCTACGCCAGACAACGCACTTCCCGTTGATTCCGGCACATTGTCCTGGAGGCGATTGGCTGTCAGAACCGGGGAGGCTTCAGTCAATCCATATCCTTGCAGAAGCGGCAACCCTAACCCAAGAAAATGCCTGGAAACCTCCGTATTGAGCGGACCGCCTCCGCTTACGGCTAGCCGGAGTCTTCCTCCGAATACGGCCAACGCCTTGTCAGCTACCAGTTGGCGCAAAATAGACCAAGCAACGCGGTGCCATAGTCGCTCCTTCCCCTGCCCTTGCAAGACGGTAAAGCGTTCCCAGCCAAGTGCAACAGTCCAATCGAACAACAACCTGGCAACCCGTCCTCTTTCCTGCACCTGCTGGTTCATTTTGTTGCGAATACCCGCAAAAACCTGCGGCACGGCGACAAATATGCCAGGCCGTACGGATTTCAAATCCTCCGGCAAATCTTTCAGTGAACGGGCATAGGCTACGCTGCTCCCCGCCATGAGAGGAACATAATAACCAGCAGTGCGCTCGAGCATATGGGAGAGCGGCAGAAGCGAGAGATAGACATCCTCTGGATAGCCGGATATGGCCTGTAGCGTTGCTTCCGCGTCCCAAAGCACATTGAAGTGTGAAAGCATGACACCCTTGGGCTTGCCGGTGGTTCCAGAAGTGTAAACAAGTGTAGCAAGCGCGTGAGGATCGGACGCGGGAAATTTGCCCTTGCTACCAGAATTGCTCCTATCCTCCTGATCGCTGGCCTGCTCATCTGCTTCCTTCAGCCATTCATCCACACCCTGCAGCATTCTGCCCTCGCTACCATCGGCTGTCGGGTGTTCAACGCATAGTATCTTGCCTAATCCCGTAAGGTGTTTGCACCGGGGAGCGAGCATTTCCCAGCGCTTTTGAGTGCCTACCAGGAGTAATCGAGTTCCGGAATCCTCGAGAATGTAGGCGATGTTATCTGGCGCGTCAGAGGGGTACAGAGGCACCACCGCGAGCCCGATAGCGAGTGCAGCCTGATCAAAGCAGACCCATTCAATGGAATTGCGCAAAAGGATCGCAATACGATCACCTGGTTCGAGTTTCTCCCGCATCAGCGCGCGCTTCCAGCGCGCTACCCGCCCATCGATTTCCTGCCAGCTATATTCCCGCCATTTCCCACTCTCGGCATCAAACTGCCGGTAAGCTATCGATCGCGGGGTACGTTTGACCCGAATGGCAAAAAGTCCTGACAGCGTCTGGGCCTCTTTGCATGAAATGATATCTGTCTTCCGCTTCTGCCCCATCTGCACGACTCCATATATCCCCTTGAAATCAAGCCAAGGCGTGACGCTTATGGTTTTGTTGCCCCTACACCTCTTCTCGGTCGCTGGGTAGCTCCCCTTTTTCATCATAGATTAGACGGCGCGGGGAAGACCATTTTGTTCAGAGTGGAAGTACGAGGCCAATGACAATGCCGCTATGAGCATTGTTCGCACCTTCGCCAAGCATGTCCTGAGCCTGCCGAAGGGGTATGTCCTAAGGCCCGTTCGGGCCCTTCAATCCTTAGACACACTCAGGATCAGGGCGAACGGGAGACGAAGGGCCAGGACGAACCGACATGAAGGGTTTGGGGTAAAGGGGGAAAATTGAAAGATGAAGATGGGCTTTTAAAAGCCCATCTTCATCTGGCACAACTTTCGAGTTTATTCAAAGAACGGGGATATATTCCGCGATACCCTCAAGAGTCACGGTTTCGTAGGTGAGTTGGGCTCCAGTATGATCTACGACAAAGCCACGGCCGTGAATCAGGATGCCCATTGTCTTGAAGGCCTGCCGCAGCTCTTCTCCCAGCTCAACTGGCGGCAGAACCAGTGCGAAATCCAAAGAAGGTTCATCCGCAGCGCCGGACCTGAAATTTACTGAGATAAGCGTTCCCATTACTGTTTGCTGCTGAGTAATCTGTGCTCCGCGAAATACGAAATGGCCTTCCGGGCCTGTATATTCGAGGGAGGTCTCTTGTGGCTTTTCTTTCGCACCCAACGGGCCCAATGCTTGAGGAAAAAAAACGACGCGTTTTACACCTTCCTGGTCAACAAATGTAAAACGACTGGGATTTCTCCCCGGGTGTTCGGAATTGCCCAGGTTCGGATCTCTCTCCGAGTGTTCGGAATTGCCCAGGTTCGGATCTCTCTCCGAGTGTTCGGAATTGCCCAGCAATGCCTTTTTTGAATCGTGTTTGACGTGTATCCGAACCCCCTTGGCACCGGGAGGCAGGGGGTCCCAGAGGTGAACGACACCGATAGGCGTAATTTCGTCTGTGGCAGGTTCTTGATGTGGTGGATCAGCGACAAAATCAAAATCATAAATGCCGTCTGGCGGCGGCTCAATGAAGACAAAAGGTTCCAACCGCGGATTTGTCCAACCCTCGCCAGGTATATTTCCTGACGCGGTAATTCGCAATTTAGGCGGATGATTTTCCAGAACAAATAACTTAACATCAAGAATTTCCAGAATTTTTTCCATTTTTGACTTCCCCCGTCATTTGAAATGAGTGGAGCGCTCTGCAGCAGCAATGCTTCGGTTTGTGCTACTGCCATTCTTTATAGCCAAGGAAAGTAAAATAACAACCACATTCGCATTGTCTGTATAACCTTTCACAGAACAATGGTCATCGGAAGGATGAGGAAACCATACTGGAAGGGGCTAAACAGCAAAAGTGTTCTGCTCACAGCGCCTGCAGCGCGCTTGATCTTGGGTTACAGCAACCGGTTGCGAAACAGCCACGCGGCGAAAGGTAGTGTAACTGTCGACATGATCAGGAGCGGAATCAGATCATGGCCGACCATCAGCAAGTCAGCCCCTTCCAGATACACGCGCTGCATCAGATCAATAGCAAAGCGGAGGGGATTAGCCAGAGTAATAATCTGAAGAAATTCCGGCATGTTGCGCACCGGCGTCGCCAAGCCTGAAAGCATTATGAGCGGCATTACCAGCATGAAAGTATAGAGCATGGCCTGCTGCATAGTGGTACAAACTGCTGAAATGGCCAGACCCAGCCCTACGCTGGCAATCGTAAACAATGTCAAACCGGTATAGAGTGTTACCAGCGAGCCGGCAAGCGGCACCTTGAACCAGTAGAGCGACACCAGGAGGACGATAGTGGATTGCAGCAGGCCTATTGCAACGATTGGAATCACCTTGCCCACCATGATTTCCATGGGTGAAAACGGTGTCACCAGTAACTGATCGAACGTACCGTTCTCGCGCTCGCGGGCAACAGTGAGCGCAGCCAGCAACATTGTCTGTATCATGCTGAGCGAGGCGATCAAGCCCGGCATGAGATTCCAGCGGGTTTCCAGATTGGGGTTGTACCAGGCGCGTGCTTCAACTGTAAGGAGTTGTCTTGCGTTGCCACCTAACGTTGTATTATACGATTCGATAATTGAAGCGACATACCCCGCAGCAGAGCCGGCACTGTTGGAGTTGCGCGCATCGAGAATCAGTTGTACCGGGGCAAGCTCGCCTGCATTCACTTGCTGCTCGAAGCGTGGCCCGATCTGTATCACCATCAGGACCTGTTGCGAATCGATCACTCCTGCGATATCCCGCTGTGTTTGCAAGGTTGCGACACGCTGAAAAACACCGGTTCCATCCAGACGCGCTATCAATTCGACGGAGGCAGCACTGCGGCTCTGATCAAGCAAGGCATAGGGCACGTTGATGAGATCAAAAGTGGCTGCGTAGCCGAACAAAAAGCTTTCCATCAGCGATGGGACGATAAGAATGACTCTGTTCGCAGGATCCTTCAGGATCGCCAGAAATTCCTTGCGGCACAGGCTGATAATGCGGCGCACGAGGTCGAGCATGCGGTCAATCCAGTTTCTTGCGGGTGACGAAGCGCGCAAGACCGAGCAGCAACACTGCATAGGCCGTGAGAATCGCATAATTTCGTATTATCACCGGCCATACATCGCCGGCGAGATACAGCGTCCTGATCAGTTCCATGAAATAGGTGGCCGGAAGAATCTGCCCAACTACCTGGATGAAGGCAGGCACATTACGCAAATCGAAGAGAAAACCGGAAAGCATGAGCGCGGGCATGAAACTGCCAATGAGCGCAAGCTGACTGGCAGTGAACTGGTTTTTGGTAATGGACGAAATGACCAGACCGAAACCCAGCGCCACCAATAGATAGAGCATCGAACCGCCCAGCAGGATCAGCAGGGAGCCGCGCATGGGCACCTCGAACAGAAAATGCGCCGCAGCCAGGCATACCCCGAGACCCATCATACCTACCAGAAAATAGGGAACAATTTTCGCCAGCAGGATTTCTGTAGGGCGTACGGGCGAGACGAACAATGCCTCCAGGGTGCCGCGTTCCCACTCGCGCGCCATCACCATCGCGGTGAGAAAGGCTCCGATGAGTGTCATGATCAGAACGATCAAGCCTGGCACCAGATACCATGTACTGGAGTTGGCGGAGTTGAACCACAAGCGTTCCACCAGCGTGATTCTACCCGCGGTGGGAACTGGCGAAGCTGCTTTTCGATCAGCCTGTCGCAACGTCCATTGGCCAACAATACTGTTGATGTAGCTTCGAATGATTGTTGCGCGGGTGGAATCTGTTCCATAGGCCAGAAACTGGACTTGTGCTTCGCCTTCTCCCAATCGCCGGGAAAAATCGCTTGGTATCCGGAAGATTCCCTCTATTTCGTGCGCCCGCATCAAACGTTCTGCCTCCTGCATGGAGGGGACTCTTACAGGTGAAATATATGGGGAAAGTTCCAGGCCTGAGACAACGTCGACCGAAGTGGGGGACGCATCTTCCAGTACGATTGCAATGTGCGCATTCCTCACATCGAGTGACAGGCCATAACCGAAAATGAGGATCAATATCATGGGCAAACCAATTCCAACCGCGAGATTGCTTTTGTCTCGCAACAGTTGTCGTATTTCCTTTCGGATCAGGGAAATGAGACGCAACTGAAAGCCGAGATAATCCCGCTGACCTGATTGGCTGTTTTTTCCACTCATAAGCTCGGTGCTCTTTTAGTGGATTTGCCTTGTTCCCGCTCGCGGGCAACGATACGAATGAATGACTCTTCCATCGTCAGCGTGGCATCCTTCCCCCCGGCTTGCCCGCGAACCTCGTATGGCGTTCCCATGGCCACTAGCCTGCCGTTGTCCTGGATTACAATACGGTCGCAATACTCCGCCTCCTCCATGAAGTGGGTTGTAATGATGATCGTGGTGCCCATTTCCGATAGTGCAGTAATGCGACGCCAGAACTCTCGCCGCCTGAGTGGATCGATCCCGCTCGTGGGCTCGTCCAGAAACAGGATTTCAGGCTCGTGCAGCAGGCCAACCGCCATGGCAAGTCTCTGGCGGAAACCTCCGGGTAATATACCGCTGGGAGATTGCTCTCTCCCAGCAAGATCGAATTGCTGGATGACGGCTTGAATACGCTTGCGTAGCCGTTCGCCAAAAAGGCCATAGGCGCCACCGAAAAACTCCAGGTTTTCCTGCACGGTCAAATCGCCGTAAAGCGCGAACTTCTGCGCAACATAGCCTATCCTTCGGCGTGCGGGAGCACGCGCATGTCGAAGGTTGACTCCCGCCACCTGGAGAAAACCGCTGCTTGCAGGCAGAAGGCCGCAAAGCATGCGAAAGGTCGTGGTCTTGCCTGCTCCATTCGGCCCTAGTAACCCGAAGATTTCACCACGCTGCACCGAGAAAGACACATGATCGACAGCGATAAAATCTCCGAATTTTCGTACCAGATCACGTACCTCAATGATCTTTTCATCGGGCTGCGGATTTTCTCCCGAGGTAGTTGCAGACAGTGCCGGTTTCTCGAATGGGAGAATATCTGGCGGAGTCATCTGGTGCTGTTCACGCAGCAGTACCATAAATCCGTCTTCAAGACGTGCTTCCACCGGGATGGCTTCAATACCGCTCAACAGCGCATCGATATCCTGCTGCCGTGCATGAGGGCGGCGGATAAAACGCACTGCCCCACTTTGGGGCACGGCATCTATGATGTTTCTGGAATCATCCAGAAGTCGTGCCTGTAGAATCCGTGAAGGCTGACCTTGGGGTGGGGCAGCGACAAAGCAAAGATCGCGTGCATACTGCCGTATCTCGTCAGGTGGGCCTTCGGCAAGCAGTTTGCCCTCCTCCAGCACATGAATCCTGGTGCAACGCTCTGCTTCATCGAGGTAAGCTGTGGTAATCAACACCGTCAATTGCTCCTCATCGATCAATTGCCCGATGATCTCCCATAGCTCCCGTCGCGACAACGGATCGACACCCACTGTTGGCTCATCAAGCAGCAGCAACTCTGGAGAACGCACGAGGGTACAGGCCAGACCCAGCTTCTGTTTCATGCCTCCTGACAGTTTTCCCGCAGGACGCTGGGTGAAGCGGGTGAGATCGGTCATTTCCAGCAGTCGGTGATAGCGCTGCCGGCGTATTTCCTGTGGCACACCATGCAAATCTGCATAAAGATCGAGATTTTCCTGGACGCTCAGATCCTCATACAGACCGAAGCGCTGCGGCATATAGCTTATGCGATCCTGCACCGTCTGCGGGTCGGTTACGACATTCACGTCCAATACCTGGAGGTGTCCGTCATCCGGCTTTATCAAACCCGCGAACATGCGCAAGAGAGTAGTCTTGCCAGCCCCATCCGGCCCGACCAGCGCAGTAAGCGAACCCGCGGACACTCCCATGGAAACGCCTGCGACAGCCTGCACGATCTGGCCGGTTTTTTTGACCGGAAAGCCCTTGTAAATATCATTTGCTACCAGTGCAGGCTGCGTCTGCTCCATCAATGCTTCACTTCACTGGAATTTCCATTATTTCCGAGAGCGATATGCACGGTGGCGGGCATGCCCAGACGCAGCCTGTCTCCCGCGTCTTCCACATACACCCGTACCTCATAGACGAGGCTGGTGCGCAGCTCCTCGGTTTGTACAGGCTTTGGGGTAAACTCGGCAACCGACGAGATATAGCCGATACGACCATGAATGGGCTCCTCTGGATGGCTGTCGGTAACAACCTCCGCACTCATGCCGGGCTGGATGCGACCGAGATCAATCTCGGATACGTAGGCTCGAACCCATTTCGGATCGGTTATTGCAAGCGCATAAACCGGACGTTGTGGCGAAGCCATGTCTCCCGGTTCGAGCAGACGTGAGCGTATGACAGCATCAATAGGAGATTTCAATTCGGCCAGATCAAGCTGGTGCCGCAGCAAGGCCAGCTCAGCACGAAAAACATTCAACTGCGCCTCCGCCTGCGCAATATCTTCCCTGCGCGGCCCGATCAATGCCAGTTGCAGCGCCTTTTTGCGATTTTCGAGTTGCGCTATGGCCACTCGATGGCGAGACCTGGCATTATCGAGATCCTGCTTGCTGACAGCAGCACCCGAGTCACTTTCAATCTCCATCAAGCGGCCGAGAAACTGTTTGGCGAGATCGGCATTGGCCTGAGCGGAAGCAACCTCAGCCCGGGCCTGTGCTATTTCCTCGGGGCGGGTGCCATTCTCAAGCCGCAACAGCGCCTGCTCCTGAGCGGCAACCTGGGCTTCGGCTTGCGCAATTTGCAAAGTAAGGATGCGGGTATCCAACGTTGCGAGAACTTGTCCTGCCTTGACTCGATCTCCTTCCTCCACGCGCATTTCGGTGATCCTATCGTTTCCGTTGAAGGCAAGAGAAACCTGACGGATATCCACATTGCCAAAGAGTGTCAGGAACTCGTCATTGTTTTCCTTATGGGTTAAAAACCAGCTTGCCGTTCCCACCGAAATCAGGGCAAGCCCTGCTGCTATTCCTATAAGGACGAATTTTTTATTCACCGATGATGTCAGATGCGGTTACGCTACTCTACTGAAGCGGATGACTGCATGGAACTCGCACGGTTGCCGACACAAAAACTCCTGCTTGGACGATCAGCTTCGCGGATCAGTACTGCCAACGATAGCCTCAGCCGCATCTTCCAGGGCAACGATTGCGGAAGGAAGTGACGCCGCGTTGCCTGAATAAACTGCACCAGCCAGAAGAACCAGTGCGGATGCCAGATCGAGCGCCTGCTTCAGGGCGGTAATATGCTTTACTGCTGCTTTTGCCTTCTTGACGCCCGACTGGAGTCGCTCAAACGCAAGCTGGCTATCTGCCAGTACCAGCCCTATTGCACTGGTATAAAGGCTGGAGGCGGTATTCAGAAGTAAAATCTCCTGACTATCGAGCTCATCCCACCCTGCCTTGCTCAAGCTGGCACGATGCTGGATGCGCCAGTCCCCGAGTGCAATTGCTGCATCCCGGAACTGGTTACCCAATTGGAAAGCGTCATCGGACGAAAGCTTGTCCATGTGTTTATTCTCTTTCTTTGTTAGTCTCTTTTAATGCGAAACATCGAGCAAACGCCGGTAAGCCATGCGAAGGTCTGCGACATAGGGCTTGAATTGCTCGTCCAACTCGTTACTGCCGATATTTTTGCGGTACTCATATAGATACTGATGCCCATTAGCGATTTTATCCAGCACAGCAATATAACCCTGCGCACCCCTGATTCGGGTATTGACACGGCCCAGCGATTCGGTCTTCGCCTCTCTTGCAAGCGCCATTGCCACAGGTTCCATGGGATTGTCCGGCGCATACATGAAATTGTCATAATATCTGCCGAGCAGGGCCGCTTCTACCTGTAAATCGGCAATCATGCCCTTCTCCACGATCTTTCGCGTAGCCTGAATTACATGCTGAAGCGGTTGATTTGCATCACGAACCAGTTTCCTGAGTTCATGGAGCCGATAACCCGCGGTTACGGCGCGTGCGAGCAGCGTAGATAGTGCGCCCACCGCCTCTTTCTCTTCGGAAGTCAGCAGTGTTGCCCTGCTGAGATTTGTACTCAATTCTTTTAGTGATTTATCATAGGCATGAGTGTTACCGACGGCCAGGTTGCCTAAACCTTGCATATAGTCTGTCACGGTTTGCTGGAGCAAATCCAGGCTGGCTCGCTGCGCTTCCCGGCGCATTTTCTGTGCATCCAGCTCGCTGTGGAATTTCTCTGGTTGGTATTGTTTGCGGCGATCAAGCGCGGCCACATAGTCCCTCGTAAGTGCGTCATAACTTGCCGCACTTGAAGAAAGAGCGGCAAAAGCTTTCACTTCCCTAAAACTGGCACATCCGGAAACATAAGATACAAGCAGGAATATGCCGAATGCTGTCCAGAAGCTTCCGCGTATACCAATCACATTGACATCAAGAGCACGGGTCATCGCATATTCTGTAGCTCTATCGGGAGGAAGCGATGTGTTATTCCTTTATCTTAGCTGGGAAAACAGAGAGTTTTGTTATATTGCAAGGCTTGGCGACAAAAAGCGGTTACGCCATGGACAGCGCGTTTTCCGGATATGGATAATATGCGGTTTCCCCGATCTTCCTCCAGCTGATACTCATGAGAATAATCCTCCTTGCTGCCCTTGCCTTCCTGCAAATAAACTTTGCCCCTCCACTTCGCGCCGCTGACCCCGCAAGTTTTGTTCTCAATTATATTGGTCAGCAAATCGTACCCACCCAGACAAAATTCAAAGGGACAATCGTCGGCGGGTTGTCGTCTCTGGACTACAACGCAAGCACTGCCCGTTACCTGTCCATTAGCGATGATCGCAGCAGAACCAATCCAGCGCGGTTTTACGAATTATCTCTGGATCTCGCCAAATTCCAGCGCTCGGCCGAGCCCGGTATGGCGGGCGTGATCTTTCATGCCGTAACCACGATCCAGCAACCCGGTGGGGGTGCGTTCGAGAAAAACTCCGTGGATCCGGAAGGTTTCCGCTTTGATGGCAGACGCAACAAGGTTTATTGGAGCGAAGAAGGCCGCCGGGAGATAGCGGGTTTCCGAAGCCCTGCGGTACGCGAAATGAATGTTGATGGCAGCCATTCGCGCGATTTCGTTGTTCCCGTTTACTACTCTCCCAGTGGCTCCCGTCTATGGACATTTACCGGTAGTAAGGGTGTTTACGACAATTTGGGATTTGAAAGCCTGACAATCTCCACCGACGGTACAACTCTGTATACGGCTACCGAAAACGGCCTGGTTCAGGATTCTCCCCCTGCCAACGCCTATAGAGGCTCACGCGCACGTATCCTTGCCTTCGACATTGCCACCGGAAAGCCGGTCGCGGAGTATGCTTACGATGTTGAGCCTGTTACGTCCGCACCGTCCTTGCTCGGCAGTTTCGCCATCACCGGAGTGAGCGACTTCCTCGCCATCGGTGACCGCCAATTCATCACTATCGAGCGCGCCTTATCCCCTGGCACGATCACGCCTGGCCGTATTAACATAGGATATACCGTCCAGCTTTATTATGCCGATGCAAGGAACGCCACCGACATTTCCGGAATGGAATCGATCGCAGGCAAGAACATCTCTCCGTTAAGAAAAGTTCTCCTGCTCGATATGTCAGTCCTGAAAAATGCGGATGGCTCGGCTCTGGCCATTGGTAACATAGAAGGCATTACCTTTGGTCCTGAATTCAAGGGCAAACGCACTATCTTGCTGGTGGCTGACAACAATTTCTCCAGAATGCAATTTACCCAATTTGTCGCATTGGAAATTGCCTCTGAATCGGAACTGGAGCGGTTACAATAAAAATATGAATTATGAAAGGAATACTGCCTATTGATTTTTTTCTTGAGCTTTGTTGTCGATTACACCGGGTATATCCTTCGTCGGTCGAGCAAATCGGCCTTTAAGATCATCAACGCCCGACTGCGGTTTGGCAAGTTGTTTTAAATCTGCACGCTGTCTGCGCTTTTCCTCACTGTCTATTTTCATATTCTTGTCTCGCTTTTCGACCAATCCAGGCGCTGCTTCTCCTTCATGATTAAAAGACCAGCCTAACATCGGCTGACCGAGGGGCAGCGCATCCCCAAGCTTGCCTTCGTAGCCCGTGTTCCAGACGTGCCAGGTCTTGCCATAGCTATTCATCTTCCCTTTCATCAACTCTTTTTCCGCAATGCCGGGGATGTTGGGAGCTACAAGCTGCCCGGAAAGAATTTCGCCGTTATGCGGATGCCAGTACTTTTTTTCCTCTTCAGGTAGCGTGTTGAAAAGCTTTTCCGAGATGATGAATTCAATGCCGTTCAGGTTTGCATCCTCCGTGTTGCCATCGAATAACGCGCACTGCGCAAAATCCTCGTTTACCTGGTGGCAATAGTGATGAGCCTCCATCTGATCTTCCGGAGAATCTTTCATTGGATGGAAACCGACCAGATAAATGTCAAATGGTTTCAAGGGAGAACTGCTCTGCAACAGCTTTGCGCCTGCTTCCAGAATTTTCGTTTTGGGCGTTTTTGCCTCGCCTCCCGGGTTGGCATGGGGTTCCGAGGACTCCTGTGCGAACACCTCTTGCACAAGGTTAAGCAGCCCAGTGCTTGCCAGTAAAGCAAAGCACGAAATAATTAAAAAATGCCCGCTCAATCTCTTCATACCGTCCCTTTCGAATGTATTCATAGAATCCTCGCAAGGAAAACCGCGACTTTAGTCGCAGGAGGAATTGCGCCTATCGTGTTGTGGTATAATTGGTCGAATGGGTTTGCGATAACCAAGTACGCCCATGTACCAGTTCTTCTGGCCGAGGGGCTCTCGGTGTCAGCCCATGGAGAAACTGTAAGTCCTGTCTGCATGTCGTTTGTGTGGAACGGCAAGGTTCTGTGAAGTGGGAATCCTCTGTCTTCAGATAGGGGAGCAGTCAATTAAGAATATTGCTATTTCCTCACACTCGTCCGTACGGTGGCACACAGGAATGAGCTATAGCAATATGCTAAAAATGCTACTGAACACACTTCTTCAAGAACCCCCCGAGGAAATAGCGTAGAAATAGCGGTTGTTCACTTCCCATCATAATGCCTGCTGAATAGAGCAATTCAGCTTGATTCCAGGCTACCTCTTCCTGCACCGCATCTTCCTCCGTCTATCTAGAATACATAACTTGCATTCAAACCCACTATTACATTCCGCCCCGGCGCCGGTTCGTAAAAACGCCCGTTGCCTTCATTCACAATTACCGCACCGACATATTTTGCGCCGCTTACATTGTCTATTCGGATGAATTCGCTGAGCTTCAAACGACCCAACTGATGTGAATAGGCGAACCGGATGTTTGCCATGGCGTACTGTTTTGTGGCTTCCGTATTGGTATCGTTGGCGTAAACCCTATCACGATAGATTGCCTCGATTACTGCCGAAAATCCTGGCAGGCCGCGCCGCCAGGCCAACTCGGCATAGGCGGTATTGCGCGGTACACCGGGAACGAAGTTGCCATCCGCTACAGTTACGAAAGGAATGCCAGCTCGTGGCTGATAGGTATAGGAATCGCGAAACCGGGCATCAAGAAAGGTATAAGACAAATATGCAGAAAGATCCGCACCGAAGCGGTGGGCAGCGGCAAGCTCTATGCCTCGTCTCCTGGTATCGGCCGCGTTCTGAAAAGTAGCTCTCCCTCCGATATTGGTCGCTGGCAGAATCTCATCGGTAACCACACTCTCAAAAAGCGCGAGATTGATGCGTGTATTATCCGTAGCCAGCCACTTGAACCCCACTTCGATATTGCGGCTCTTGCTTGGCTGAAGAGAGAAATTGAGGCCGGAGGCACCGTCCCGCCGATAGGCAAGTTCTGTGAAGGTGGGTGTTTCGAAACCCCATCCGCCGCTGGCGTACAGGTTGAGCGTCGGTGTCGCCTTGTATAACAAACCCAGTACTGGATTCACATTATGAAAATCCAAACTGCCGCTGTCATCACCATTGCCGGGGCGGACAAAAAAATCCTCGGACTTGAATTTCACATCGGTGTAACGCACTGCGGCCGAAAGCGCCCATGACTGCGTAAAATGCCACTCGGCCTGCCCGTATTGACTAAGACTGCTGACCGTATTATTTTCATTCCGGCGCAAATCTCCGCGCACGCCAAGGATTGCGCCGGAGAAATTCTCGAACCCCTTGCGGTGTTCCTTGAAAATTTCGTACTCGATACCTGCGGTCAGCGTGAACGGACGTTCTCCCGTGCTCCGATAAGTCCATCGCAAGCCTGCTCCCCCGAATTGACGATCAAGATCGACCACGCCGCCCGAACTGGTTGCAGGAATCTGCGCACCGCGTGGCACAGCAAGAAACTGCTCTATCTGCCGGCTTCCTGCATAACCAATCAGCTTGATCTTGTTCGAAGCAGAGAATCTGTATTCATAAACTGCACCGCCCTGAGTATTATCGATGCTCTTGCGGGTGTTGAAGGTGTGAGCGCTGATATCCGCCTGGCGGGGATTCGCGATAACCTGAGCATGCGTGAGTCCGAGCGGATCCTTTGTGTTACCCTGATGCAGTTCATTGGCTATGAGAGTGAGTGTCGCGTCATGGTCAAACCTGTACGTAGCTTTTGCGCTGGCCTGGTAACGCGTTGCCGCACTGTGGTCGCGATAGCCGCTTGTCTGAAAGCGGGAAAGATCGACGACGTAGTTGAATGGACCAGCTGTAACATTTGTTCCACCCAATGTACCCCCCAGCTTGATCTCGCCGCGAGAGGTGCCGTAGCTGCCGCCCAGGAGAGTTCCGGATAACGTGGTTTCGTTTGGGCCATCCTCCGTGTATGCCTGTATTACCCCCCCTGAGGCATTGCCATAGATGGCAGAGAATGGCCCGCGCAATACCTCGATACGTTTGGTTGAACCGAGATTGATATTCGCCGCCTGGCCTTGGCCATCCGGCATGGTGGCAGGAATATCATCGACGAATATGCGTATGCCGCGAATACCAAAAGTGGAGCGCGCGCCAAAGCCACGGCTGGATACTTGCAGATCCTGTGCGTAATTCTGACGATTCTGAATGACGAGACCTGGAACGCGAGAGAGAGCCTCAGAAAGATTAACCCGGGGCTGAGCCTCCTGAATAACCTTTGTCTCCACTACGTCGATAGACATCGGCAAGGAGAAACTCGATTGTTCAGTGCGGGTGCCGGTGATAACGACTGGATTGAGAACTGGCAAAGGCTTCCCTGATGATTCGACTGGCTGTGCCTCGGCCGCGGTATTAGTCGGAGTCTTGGATTGTATAGAAGATGAATCCGATGCAAGTACGAGGTTTGGCAAGCCAGTCCCGATAGCGGCGAGCGCAAGGTTCAGGATTTTCAACGGTTTTTGCTTTCCGTCGAGACATCGGGCAATTGAAGAAGCAGCGAGAGGCTGACTGAGCCTCTCCTGTTATTGACATCCTCCCCCACCTGAAGGCGGGGGATTCCTACGGCGCTCAGGTGTGGCATTGAGTCGCCTGAGTCGCTTCGGTGGATTCCTGCTGCTGGCGGCATGACTGCACCACTCACTTCACAGGCGAACCGGGCGTGTCCCGCCCTTAGAATGTTGATCGCACCAACCACATCGGTGTTTTCTGTGAGCCCGCATTCCACACACTCAAAATGCTCTTGAGTTTTACGGTTGTCTTTTGATACACGGCCGCAACACGGACAGGTGCGGCTCGTGTTCTGCGGCGGCACGGCGATGAGCCAGCCACCGTTCCACGCCTGCTTGTAGTCCAACTGGCGGCGGAATTCAAACCAGCCTTGATCGAGGATGGCTTTGTTCAGGCCGGACTTGGCTCGAACGTTCTTGCCCGGCTGCTCGGCTGTGCCTGCCGCTGACCTGGACATATTCCATACCTGCAAGTCCTCGATACACACCATCGCGTGGTTTTGGCTGATAGCTGTCGTGGCCTTGTGCAGGTAGTCGCAGCGGGCGTTGCCGATACGGGAATGGATACGCTGGATGCGGATTTTGGCCTTTCTCCAGTTGCTGCTGAATTTCACCTTGCGGCTCATGGCCTGCTGCGCACGGCGCAATGCCGTCTCGTGCCGTCTGAAGCTGTTGAGCGGCGCAAGGTGACGACCATCGCTAAAGGTAGCAAAGCGGGCAATGCCCATGTCGATCCCGACCGCGCCACCTTGCGGCAGTGGAACCACCACTTCGCCCCGGGTCTGGATGGAAACAAACCACTTGCCACCGCTCAGGCTGACGGTGACGTTGCGCAGTTCGCCCAGAACCTCTCGACTGTTGCGGTAGCACAGCCAGCCCAGCTTGGGCAGGAAGATACGGCCGTTGGCCTGATCGAGCCTGATCTGTTTCGGGTCGGGGTAGCGCAAGCTGTCGGACCGCCCTTTACGCTTGAAGCGCGGGAAGTCAGCACGCTTCTCGAAGAAGTTCTTGTAGGCTTTCTCGAGGTCTTTGAGTGCGTGCTGTAGCGGATGGACGGGGCATCCTTCAGCCAGGATGTCTCCATGCTGTTGCGCCAGGCCGTCAGTTGCTTTGCCATCGCAACATAGCCGATGAACTTGTTCCCAACCTCGTAGTTCTCTTTCTGCAACGCCAGTGCCTTGTTGAACACGAACCGACACGAGCCAGCAAAGCCTCGCATCTGGCGCTGCTGCTGGCCGTCTGGCATCAGTTCGTATTTGAAGGCTT
>Ga0182738_1000338_pt1 | contig 69001 bp, 53 predicted proteins | sample eDN5th30CBELigMG_FD_128876 | JGI IMG/M metagenome (GOLD analysis project Ga0182738, IMG submission 128876) | Enriched Miracle-Growth compost microbial communities from Emeryville, California, USA - eDNA 5th pass 30_C BE-Lig MG (version 2)... ... | reverse complement strand
CGATTTGTGTTCTGACAAGGAAGCCGAAGCAGGCGAATTCCTGGAATTCGTCGATGCAGGCTGACGAAGTTCAGAACGCAAAAGAGCCGATCGCAGCCCAAATTGACCTTTCCGGACAGACTCAGAGAGCGCATGCACTTCGCATCGTCCGATTGATCGATTCGCTGTCGTCTGCGGGTGGCCTCGGAAGATTCTTCCGGGGCGGCGCAGCCATCAGATGTGGCTCTGTTCGCAAGTCTCTCTGACACATAGGGAAGTCATTCCCGTGACCTCTCACCGGCTCCGCCGGCCCAAAGGTTGCAAGCAACCTGGGCCACCCACGTCCTGATCACTTCACTGTCGTCCGCAGCGAAACGACGAATCGCGGGATTCTCTTTGCGAGTGTCCACGCGTACGACGCTGGGGGTGGTTGCGATCAGGCAACTCGGGGGTTTTTCAGCAATGTGTATTATTCCGGTTCCACAATCTGCCCCCCGGAGAATCCTTGCCGACTGGTCTTCAAACGTTGGCGGATGGCTCGTCGCATGGCTGCATGGTAACTCACCGAGGTGGTAAACAGAGTCAGCAGATCCAGAAACTTGGTTTCGGCGGCGAGGACCGGATCATAGACATAGATATGGGCATTGTATCCCAGTCCAAACAATGCACCGTCGATGTCTCCCACCTTCTGCCCTTCGGACTCGATGACAAAATCCGCTCCGATGGAAATCCACTTGCGGCGAATGCTGAGATACCACATGCGTTCGCTTTTCAGATGGAAGTAGCAGAAGGAAAAGATTGAAGGAATGCGAAACGTGCGATGGTTCTCCTGAAAATCGGTCAGGTAACGATGTCCATCCAGGGATGTGGTCATTGAGATCAGCGGTCGGCGACTCCCCAGCGAATTATGAACTTCACTGGTGGTGACTTCTTCGAGACTGCCGACCCAGCGGACCCGTTCATTAGAACGAAACAGCTTCATGATCAATCGGCGACCTTCCAGTTGATCGGGCTGAAGTTTCATGATCGGATCCTGCAGCATCTGCTTATGTAAGCGATCCGTCTGGGCAGCATTCAATGAGCCGGTGGCTTTGATCTGGCGTCTCAAGACTTCCAGACGTTCCTGCTGCATCTGCTCCAGCTTTTTCTGCTGCATGGCCGGGCGCGGCTTCCAGGCATCGGCACGAAGTCCGACCAGGTGCGTGGTCTGCCAGCTTCCCTGTTTCACATCCTGTTCCATCACCGTGCCGCAAACTTCCATGTTGGCGGTGAATTGTCGGTCGTCCGCCATTTTCAAACGCTGGAGAAATTCGATATTCGTGGGATGCACTCCAGGAAATGCCCACATATCGACATAACGATGTGCACCATTCTTAAGCGTCTTTTTGGATCCGGATGATCCACTCATAGAAATGTCCTTCCGAAGGTGTCGAATCGATCTCGACCAGTAGAGCGCATTTGCCCGGGATTAGAGCGCATTCACTCCGCATAGACCGCGTTCCGCCACGCGGCGAGTGCCTTTCATTCATCGAAACGCGCGCTGCGCGGGCTCAGGCCGGAACAACTTGCTCCCGTGCCCTGTCAGGGCTTGGTTTTGGGGCGCGTCATCGCGAAACGCCCTCCGTTGTCGGACTTTGCGTAAAGACCTACCCCAATGTTTAACATTGACAAAGCACTACTATCTCTGCCAATCGGAAAGCGGAAGGGCAACCCGCCAGTTCTGCCCGGAAGCTGATGATGATCGGCAAAAAGAACAGGTTTTTGGTGTGAAACAACGGACAGAATCGCCCGCCCCCTTCATTCGTTTTCCCTCACTCTTCTCTCCCGGCGCAGAAAGTCATCCAGTTCGGGCATCCCGATGACTCTCGCCATTGTGAAATAAGTCACAATTCCCACCAGACACGGGCAGAGCAGCATCAGCAGTCTGGTCATCAACGTTTCCGGGGCAGGCAGGAGCAGCATGGAGACGAGACAACTGATGGCCATGACTCCCGTGGCCAGCAGGCTTTTACCCAACGTCTGCCAAATGGCGGGCCAGTTCAATGGGCCAACCTGCCGATTCAGACGCCGAGTCGTCAGCAGGACCTGAATGACACTCGCCAGCACACTTCCCAATGCCATCCCCGCCCCTCCCAGCCAGACAATAAAACCCAGATCGAACAACAGATTCAATCCGAGCGCCAGAAAGCCGAATCGCATGGGGGTCAGGCGATCGTTGGTGGCATAAAACGCCCGATTCATAATCGCAATGCCAATATAGGCCCAGACTCCTGTTCCATAGATGGCGATCATTCGCGAAACCAGATGGGCGTCATCCAGACTGAATTCACCATGCCGGAACAGGGCCAGAGTGAGCGGCCAGGCCAGAAGGCACAATCCGGCACTCGCGGGAATCGCCACCGCCAGCATCATCTGCAGACCCCGGCTGAGATCTGCCCGCAAAAGTTCGGACGCTCCCCGCTGGGCATGTTGAGTTAACATGGGATAAAGAACCGTCCCCAGTGCTACTCCAAACACTCCCAATGGAAGCTGATACATCCGCTGACCGATATAGAGGGCAGACGCGGTTCCGGATTCCATCAGCGGCGCCAGCCCCAGCAACTGGCACCATGCCGTCCCTCCATCGTCTGGTTGTGAGAGCCCCCAGGCAATCAGGCTGTCCAGAATAGCGCTCATTTGCAGCAGAGACATTCCAATCACGACGGGCAACATCGCCCGAAAGACATCCGCCACAAACGGCCACCCTGCCCGCCATGTGCGGATCAGCCCCATTCCCCGCGCATGCAGTGCCCAGAGTGGAATCAACAGTTGAACACACCCTGCCAGCGTCACGGCACAGGCGATGAAGAGGGCTCTGGAATGAGGCAGAGACCAGATACTGGCGCCCACTGCCAACATGGTCAGCCAGAACGAATTCAATGCGACCGGCACCAGTGCCGGCCACAGAAATTGTCGCTGGGCATGTAATGCGGCACAAAATAATGCTGAAAGGCAAATCAACAGACTGTAAGGCAGCATCAGGGCCAGCAAGGCCAGCAGCAACTCTGTTGAGGCGGAAAGTCTCATGGACCACCACGCCGTCCAGATGCCCGCTTCCGCCAGCAAGATCATTCCGCTGAGGATTATTCCGACAGAAATCCCCACAGCAGTCATCATCTCCCGGGCAGTACGATCTCCATGGTGCTCGCGGCAATGCACAAAAAGCGGCAGAAACGCAGTGCTCAAAGCCCCCTCTCCCAGCAACTGCCGCGCCAGATTTGGAATACGAAAGGCCACAATGAAGGCGTCCAGCGTCGTTCCGGCACCGAAAATTGCCGTCATTCCCATGTCTCGCAGCAACCCCAGCGCACGAGAGACCATGGTCCCCATCGAGACCAGGCGCAGATTCGACATCATGTGAGTCGATGGCGACTCTGAAGCCTGGCTGGCTGGAGAAGCTCTCGTCATCAACCTGCTGCCCCGGATCTCTCGAGGAATGGATGCTGCCTGCAAAGAATTGGGGCTGATGCTGAAGAACTCACCATAAAGATAGCCTGGAGCAAGTTGCTCTAAATATCGATACTGATCGGGCTCTTATCACCGAATCGCAGCATGTCGCGTAACCAGACCAGTTCCACCGTTCCGATTGGTCCCTGGCGATTCTTGGCGACAATCAGATCGGCTTCCCCCGGACGATCTTCTGGATCATAGGCTTCCGGGCGATGGAGAAACATCACGATGTCCGCATCCTGCTCAATGGCACCACTTTCCCGCAGGTCGGAGAGTCGTGGGCGTTTGTCTTCCCGCTGTTCTACTCCACGGTTGAGCTGAGCCAGGGCAATCACAGGAATGCTCAGGTCTTTCGCCAGAAACTTCAAACGCCGTGTAATGGAAGAAATCTGCTGTTCACGTGGCAGGTTCCGGTCTTCGGACTCGATCAGCTGAAGATAGTCGATAATGACGATGTCGAGCGTGGCACGGCGTTTGATCCGCCGGGAAATGGCGGCAATCTGTGACATGGTGCGGCCAGCCACGTCGTCGATAAAGATTGGAAACGATCGCATTTCGTCTGCCGCTTCCATAAGCGTGTTCCGCTCGAACTCGTCCAGTTCTCCCTTTCGCAATTTATGTCCGCTGATCTTGGCATGAATACACAACAGACGTTCCGCCAGTTCGATCTTGGATTGTTCCAGACTGAACAGCAAGGCTCCTTTGCCCGCCTTGCCCACGGCCAGCGTGAAATTACAGACCAGTGCGGTCTTCCCCATACTGGGACGGGCGGCCAGGACAATCAGCTCTGTCTGCTGAAATCCAGAAGTATATTCATCCAGCCCATGAAACCCGGTGTGCAATCCACTGACCGTATCTTCTTTATCCATGCGTTCGAAGATACGCTGAAATGTGGCATCCAGGATGTCATCGATGGCGATGCTGGAGAAATTTTCCTGTTGCTCGACAATACTGAAGATTCGGCGTTCCGCTTTGGCGAGAATATCGCCCACTTCTTCACTGCCGTGATAAGCTTCGCGTAATGATTCTGTACAGGCTTCAATGAGGCTGCGCTGCATCCATTTATCACGGACAATACGTGCATAATATTCGGCATGAGCAGCATGCGGCACGGTGGCCATAATCTCGTTGAGATAGGCTGCCCCGCCGATCTCGTCCAGTTCCGAAGTCTTATTGAGTTCGTGTGCCAGCGTGACCACGTCGATGGCGCGGATGCCACGCTCATACATGGTATGAATGCACTTGAAGATACGGCGATGGGCATCGCCATAAAAGCAGTGTGCCTGCAGATGGCGGATGGCTTCGTCAAACGCTTCGCTGGAAAAGAGAATGCTGCCGAGCACACTCTTTTCCGCATCCAGATCCTGGGGGGGGATTTTGCCAGCAAAGTCGGGATTTGATCCCTGATTAGCCATATGAAAGCATCTTCATATTCAGGATTCCACAGATGACAAACAGAGAGGTTCCATCTCTCCAAATCACCTCGATTCGACAGGAATCCACCGGCTCTACCGGTAAGAATTCACCAGGCTCCGCCATTTCCTGATATTGGGGTTCGATGAATTTCAGACCATGGGTTTCATAGAGACCACGGATGCAACCACATGCTTGTCGCATGGTATTGCGTAGAAATCCGCGTCATCCGTGAAAGCTGCAGTTGGCTTCTTGATGACAGGACTTCCAAGTCTGGAAGCTTCGTCCAAAGTGATCTAAAAGAAAAGAGGGAACAGGGAAGACGGAAATGATGCTTTCCTCTTTCCCGATCCCTTTATCCCTTGTCTCCATAGATGGTCAAACTCAAGCTACTGCTTTATCAACTCGAAAAATCCGGATTGAGCATAACGTTAAGTCCAACCACAGAGAACGTTCGGATGACGTCCCCCCCAAACAAAGCTCTGGCAGGACACGACTGACACTACTTGATGGAGGCCATCGGGACGACCCAGACCTTCACTTCAGTTGTCACACCCTGTGCCAGTTCCACCGCGACTGTGTACATTCCCAGGCTCTTAATGAGACCTTCGGTCTTGATATGATGCGACTCAACCGGATAACCGGCCTTCTTCATCGCCTTGCTGATATCACTCTGGCTGATGGAACCATACAGATGACCTTCATCTGTGGCATTGGCTTCCAGCGTGACGCTGTAGGTCTTGATCTTGTCAGCCAGCTGCTGAAGCTCTTTGCGGCGGGCGATCAGAATTTCTTCCTGACGCTTACGATGCCGTTCCACCATCTGCTTGTTGGCTTCGGTCGCCACGGTGGCCAGGCCCATTGGAACCAGAAAGTTCCGTGCATATCCGGGCTTTACGCGAACGATCTGCCCCTGCTTTCCAAGGCTTTCTACATTTTCCGCAAGAAGCAGTTCAACTCCACCTTTGCGGTCTTTTGATCGAATCCGCTCACCACGTTTACGCTGTACGACCATTGTTCTCTCCTGACCCGAATCGGAGAGATTCGAGCATACCCAGCGACCTGCAACAGGTCGATAAATCAGTTTAAATCGAAAATTTGTTTTCTACGACTCAACGGCATTCGGCTCGTTCTGAACATGCCGTTTCGCCATCTGTTTTGTGTATTCACAAGGTGAACCGGATGAAAAATTTCATTCGGAAATCAGAACGGCACATCTTCGTCGGAAATCCCGGAACCGCCACCGCTCGACGGTTCGGAATCATAATACGAATCGCTGGAGCTTTGCGAGGCCGGAGGGCTTGACCGACCTCCGGATTGCCGACCGGCTCCCCGTTGCTGATAACCACCCTCTCCACCAGAGCCGCCACCTCCACCACCATCTCCGCGGCTGCCCAGTAATTGCATCTGTTCGCCGACCACTTTCAACTTCGATCGCTTCTTGCCGGTCTCTTTGTCGTCCCAGCTGTCCATCTGCAGGCGACCTTCGATCAGCACCGGCCGCCCTTTGGCGAGGTATTCCCCAGCGACTTCCGCCTGACGTCCCCACAAAGTGATATCGACAAAAGTCGTTTCTTCCCGGCGCTCATTCGATTTCTGGTCGAACCAGATACGATTGACCGCCAGTCCAATCTCTGCCACCGCGGTGCCGCCGGTCGTGTACTTCACTTCCGGGTCTCGCGTAAGGTTTCCAACGAGAATGACTTTATTGAAACTCGCCATGACAACACCTGCCTCTGAAAACCGGTTCGTCTCGAATTCGCCACCAGTGGATGCTGACCGGACGATCTCGGACAACCCTAAATCGCATTCCGCAACACGGGATGCAGCAAGCAAATCGCAGTGCAGAGTCAGTCCAAACACATTCATGACAACCCAGGGCGAGAGCGACTTGCTTTCATCCAGGACGAATCCATCTGCATTGACACAATCTGCGACCGATATCGATTCAATTTTCGATCGCGGATGCACATCAGGGCAAACCGCTCTATTCCAGGTCGCGATCCCGATCACGGCCGACCGGATTCGGTGCCCCTACGGGCAAAGGCTCTTCTTCACCATGTGCCCCGCCCACGGTCAGCTGCTGAATCATCAGGTCGAACAATTTTTCTTCGTGTTCGATCACCAGGTGGCGAATGACCAGATCGCTCAACTTGCAGATGCGACCAAGCGTCTCCACTTCAGATCCGTCCATCTTGAAATAGACAAGATAGTGCAGTCCCTTGCGGTGACCATCAATTTCATACGCCAACTTCCCTTCCTGCCAGGGAGCTTTGGCGACAATTTCCGCCTTGCAACGCTCCAGATATTCCTGAATTGTTGCTTCTGTGCCATTTGGGTCCTGGGCATAGCGACCGCTATCCAGCAGGAACATGCACTCATACAGTCGCAGAGCCACTTCACATCCCCTTCAACGAGTTCAACTCTTTAAATTTTAAAGCAAAAACAATCTGGCGGCTCACATTTTTATCTCTGTCAACACTTACCAGCCTTGAATCTGCCGGCCTGACTCCATTTTATCAGCAGCCTCTGCTTAGATCGCATTCATCCCGCATGCTGCCACACGGCCAGTTGCATTTCGCCAATCGAAACACACGCTGCGTGACCCAGGCGAGAGCAACTTGCTCTAATCAACAGCCTCTGCACTACGATTAAATTTTGTCATTGCCACTTCGATCCCCTCGCTCACCCAGGTCTCCACAGCCAGTTCAGCCCGATCGACCGCCTGGTCCATCATGGGTCGTTCTTGTTTGGCAAACGTCTGCAAAACATAGTTGACCGTGCTGACTCCTCCGTCAGGCCGACCAATTCCAATTCGCAAACGTGGAAACTCGGGAGTCCCGAGCTGATCAATAATATTCTGAATCCCTTTTTGGCCTCCCGCGGAGCCCGATGCTCGAATTCGCAAGCGACCACAATCCAAATTTAAATCGTCGCAAATTATCAGCAGATCTGCGAGAGGTGTTTTGAAAAAATCGACCACACTTCTCACACTTCGACCACTGAGATTCATGAACGTCTGCGGAGCAACAAGCAGCAACCGCTCTCCTCGAACCTGAATTTCAGTCGTCTCTGCCTCAAAACGGCTCCGCCAGCGCTCGCCGGCATTCCGTTCTGCCAGCACCCGCACAACCTCGAATCCGATGTTATGCCGCGTCCCAGCGTATTTGCGTCCCGGATTTCCCAGGCCGACAATAATTTTCACCCTGCTCACTCCAACTGCTGCTTTCCACCAACCGCAGCCACTCTCTCCAGAACACAACGCCCGAGCAGGGCCATGCAGCCAGCACCCCCACGTCAGGATTTGGGCGCCGCAGCATCTTTGGGCGGATTGACCAGTGCCGGTTCAGCACCCTCAGCAGGAGCAGCCACCTCCGGCTCTGGAGCAGCCTTCGCCAGCACCACATGCACCAGCACCGCATCCGGCGGTGTCAGTACCGTCACCCCTTCGGGAAGATCCTGCAAATCCTTCACATGTACGGCGTCACCAATATTCAAACCGCCAATCCGCACTGGAATAAAATCAGGCACCTGAATTGCCAGACATTCCACATGCACCACGTGATGCGCGATTTCCAGGACCCCGCCAGCCGTCACGCCGGGAGAGGTCCCACGCAATTGCAGCGGAACGTCCAATTTCACCTTTTCGTCGACATTCACCCGCAAAAAGTCAACATGTACGATGTCAACCGAAAAGGTGTCCCACTGGACATCTTTCACCAGTGCCTTCTCAGATTTGCCATCCACTTCCAGATCGATCACACGAGTTCCACTGCGGACCAGTCCAGACAGAGCGTCCACCTCAACCGCAATCGACTTGGAATCCTGCTTATGCCCATAAACATTACATGGAACATAACCCTGACCACGCAGACGGCGAGCCGAAGAGGACCCAATCGAATCGCGGGACTTTCCGGAGATTTTAACAATTTGCGACATGGAACCAGCTGTTCTAATGCCGTGTCACGGCTTAGCTTTAGAGTATGTAATAGTGTTACCGCCCGTCTTTTGCCGGGCTGACGCAATGTTCAACCCCAATTCTTAGAGTTGATAAAGCGTTGATCTCTGATCTGAATCTTCTATCGATCACTTTCCGGACGGTCAGCGCGGGGCAGATTCTCCCCAGCCCATTTACGGAAAGTCCCGAAGATTAGCCGTTCGGCCTTGTGTTTTCAAGACTTCCGCATCCCCGTTTTTCAGAACCTTTAAAACCATGCAAATCTATACGGTCTATGTCACCTGCCCCACACACGAAGTCGCACGAAATCTGGCCAGAACTGTCGTGAGAGAACGTCTGGCAGCCTGCGCAAATATCACAGGGGAAATTACTTCCATCTATGAATGGCATGCGGAACTGGAACAGACCAGTGAAGTCATCCTGCTGTTGAAGACCTCCGAAGAATGCACAGCAGAACTCACAAATCGTCTTCGGGAACTTCATCCTTACGAATGTCCCTGCATTGTTGCGTGGGCCTGCTGCGATGGAAATAAGCGTTTTTTCGAATGGGTTCAACAGCAGACAGGAAAGCAGAGTGGTCAATAAAGCCACGCAGGCCATCATGCAGCATGCAGTACATCGTCACACTGCCCTGACGCTTTCCTGCCCTGGCACTGGTCCTGGCAACCATAAAACTTGTCCATCCCATCATTCTCGCAAGTCGTTTTGAATTCATTCTTACGGGAAGTTTGCAGCAAGTTGTTGGCGTCAAGAAGTCTCCGTGAGAATTCTGGCCTGCCGGTTGCACATTGTCGCCCCATGCATTACATCCAATGCAGATTCCCGTACGCGAATTGCCCTTTTCGGTCCCCAGACAGCACGCATTTCCCATGGTTGCAGCGCTGCTTTTTTGCCGGATGGGTGCGGAGTCATCCTCAATCAAATTCAAAGAGTCTGATCATTCTCGCACGCGCGAGATGAAGCCTGATTTCATCCAAATGAGACAACGGAACTCATGAAAGTTCATCAACTGCTGGATCATTACGGGGTGACGGAAAACCCTTTTGCACAGGAAGACGCGGCTTCGGATCAAGTCTTCCGTGAACACTGCTTAAACGGAACACATCACGCAGCCTGGGACAAGATCTACGGCAATCCGCTCAGCCCGGCGACATCGGTTGTTTTTGGGGAGCAGGGAAGCGGAAAAACGGCGCTGCGGCTGCAGATTGCCAGTAAGCTGCAGGAATTCAACCGTTCCCATCCCAATGAACGTGCATTTATCGTCCAGTACGAAGACTTCAATCCATTTCTGGACGCGTTTCGGGATCGTCTGTCCACCCGACAACGGAAGCCGGACCGCGCCCTGCAGAACTGGCGACTGTTCGATCATATGGACAGCATCCTGACGCTGGCAGTGACCCGTCTGGCCGATACCATTCGTAATGACGGCGTCGACCTGAAAGATTCATCACACAATATTACGCTGGATGCACTCTCCAGGTTGTCCCGTCCGCAGAAACGGGACCTGCAGATGCTGGCTGCTTTCTACGATCAGAATCGCGACGTCTCCGCGCCCCAGCGTTGGACGCTCCTGCGGCGCAAATTAAAGTTTTCCACCTGGCGAGCCCAGTGGGATTTAGGAATCGGAATCCTCGGGACGATTGTGACACTGGCTGTCACGATCTGGCTGAAAGAATCCGTGAAGGCTCTGTTCAGCTGGTGGGTTGTGTTGATCGTTCTGGCTTTTTGGGCACCGTTTTTGTGGAGGCAGTTCAAATGCTGGTGGACCGCCTGGGGGGTACACCGGCAAGTACGTGTGATTGATCATCATACCGGCTCTTTGCGGCAGATCCTCAGCCAGTTTCAGCAAACCGAACTGATCGGACAACCGTTTCCCGGTCGGGCTCGGGGAGACGATCGTTACGAATTGCTGACCCGGTTGCAGTCGGTCTTGCAGACTCTGGGGTTCTCCAGCATTGTCGTGTTGATGGACCGGGTGGATGAACCGCATCTGGTTCATGGCTCGCCAGAACGAATCAAAGATCTGGTCTGGCCGCTGTTCGATAATAAATTCCTGAAACACCCCGGAATTGCCTTCAAGTTGTTGTTGCCCTCCACTGTGGTCGGATATTTGAATCGTCAGGAGAAAGAGTTCTACGAGCGTTCCCGGCTCGACAAGCAGAACATGATTCTTTCGCTGAGCTGGACCGGCCAGGGACTTTATGATGTGGCCAACGATCGTATCCGCGCCTGTGCCAAGCTGGCCGAGAAGCCGTTATCAATCAAGGATCTGTTTGATGGCTCTATCAGTGAGCAGGAGTTAATCGGAGTCTTTGATCGTCTGCGAGCCCCCCGGCACCTTTTCAAATTCCTGTACAGATTGTTTATCGAGCATTGCAGCAAGTACACGGAGGATACACCCACGTGGAAGATCCAGCGAGACACCATGCAGTCCACACTCGCACTCTTCATGCGTGACCTGGAAGCCTACGACCAGAAGCTGGGAACGGGCTAGAGTGCATGACTCCCGTATTGTCCGTCGTCTGTGTGGAGACTCGCAGAGAGAATCCAACGATTCATCGTTTCGCTGCGGACGACGGCGAAACGATGAATCGGTCGATGCGGAAATAATGCGATCCAGAAATCTGTCAGAGCTTTATTTGGGGGTGCGTGATCGCGAAGCATCCTCCGTTGTCGGACTTTGCGTTGAGGAAAGACTGTCATTGACACTTCCCCTCCTCGCCCCTTGTCTCAATCCGATCAGATTTGGAACGACCGCTTGTCCCGATCTCCTTCGCAAACTCCGCCGATTCAGATGGCCGTCATCGGTGGCGGGATCACCGGACTGGCAGCGGCACATCGGGCCATTGAATTGTGCCAGGCTCACCAAAGACCGCTGGCGCTCACTCTGTTTGAAGGGCAATCACGCCTGGGAGGCCTCTTCGGTTCCGAGTCGAAAGGGGACTATCTGATCGAACGGGGCGCGGATTCCTTCATTACCAATAAACCCAGCGGGATCGATTTATGCCGCCGACTGGGACTGGAAGACGAATTCATCACTACGAACCCGCGCTATCGGCGTTCGCTCATTCTCTCACACGGACGACTGGTTCCCACGCCAGATGGATTCAACCTGATTGCTCCCGCCCGCATCTGGCCGATGCTGACGAGTCCTCTCTTGAGCTGGTCGGGAAAAATACGGCTGCTGCAAGAACGATTCATTCCCCGCAAGCGAGGGCTCAGCGATGAAAGCCTGGCCGCATTTGTTCGTCGCCGGCTGGGAAATGAAATGCTGGAACGAGTGGTGCAACCCATGGTCGGAGGCATCTATACGTCAGATCCTGAACAACTGAGCCTGCTCGCGACACTCCCCCGATTTCTGGAAATGGAACAGACAGATGGCAGCTTATTACGGGGCATGAAACGTCAGCAAACGCCCGCCCACGATCAGCTTCATTCAAAATCTGCCAGCGGAGCCCGTTATAGTTTATTTGTCTCCCTGAAAAATGGGATGCAACAGTTGCTGGATACGCTGGAACAACGCATCGTGGCGCAAACGCAAAGACGACCGGGTCCGCGTGTCAAAATGCTGCGACGACTGCAGGCCGGTTGGGAAGTGACGCCCGAATCTGGTGACCCGCAAGTGTTCGATGGAATCATTCTGGCGGTGCCGGTCCACGTTGCATCAGCCTTGCTCGCGGAGGTCGATACAGAATTTTCGGCGTTGCTGAAAGAGATCAAATCCGCTTCAAGTGCGATTGTCATTACCGGACATGACCTGACCCGGATTCGCCATCCGATGGATGCGTTTGGAGTGGTGATCCCGCATTGCGAAGGACGGCGCATCCTGGCTACGTCATTTTTAAGCCGGAAGTTTCCCGGACGAGCCCCCGCCGGAAAAATCATTTTGAGAACTTTTGTCGGAGGGGCCATGCAGCCTGAAGAACTGCAACAGGATGATGACCACTTACTGCAGTCTGTCTTGAATGAACTGGGAAAGATCTTCGGCATTGAGGGACCTCCCGAGATCTCGGAAGTGGCTCGATATCCGCAAGGGATGCCTCAGTATACTGTGGGTCACCTGGAACGTGTGCGGGCGATTGAAGCCCGTGCTCAGTCTTATCCCACTTTGAGACTGGCTGGAAACTATTTCCGGGGAGTGGGAGTGCCAGATTGCATCCAAAGCGGTGAACAGGCAGCGGAATCTCTTCTCGCCGATCTGACCCGATTGACGGAAACTTCCTGATGCCGCCCCAGACGAAATCTCCAGTTCTGCTCCCCCAGCTTGGGATTCGGATTGGTTTCTCGCAATTCCGCTCCGTTGTCGCTGTTGTCGCTCGCTTTACATTTCATCTGGAGCGCATTCATCCCGCATCGACCGCGTTCCGCCGCGCAGCGAGTTGCCGTTCATCAATCGAAACATGTGCTGCGCGGGCCCAGGCCAGAGCAACTTGCACAGAAGGGCTTTGCCAACTCTGAACTTATTCTCCAACCAGTCCCTCTTTCCCGAGCCGGTGGCAGAAGTCTCCAAAGGATTCCTGCGGGTTGTGCCGTTGTTCGCGATATTGTGCCAGAACCGGCAATAGAACCTTGGCGATCTCTTCCTGCAGCACCATGTCTTTGTAGAGATAGCACAAGCGGATGCCATATGAACTGCCACCGAGATAGATCGAATATTTCCCACGGGCTTTCCCGACAAGGCCAATATCCGGAGTGTACGGACGCGCACAACCATTCGGGCAACCGGTCATGTGGACGGTGATCCGCTCTCCTGCCAGTCCACATTGCGCCATGGCGGCTTCGATGTCATCCATCAGTTGAGGCATGACCCGTTCGGATTCCGTCACCGCCAGTCCGCAAGTGGGCAGAGCGGGACAGGAGATGGAATAGCGCCGGGCCAGTGACAACTCGTCAGCGAGCTTAAATCCATGAGCCCGCAGAATGGCTTCGATGTCTTCTTTCCAGGCAGGTTCGACATTACACAGGATGACCCCCTGCAGGGCGGTCAGCCTGAGAGGAAGCGGATATTTCGCCAGCAATGTCCTGAAACCGGTTTTCAGCTGCAGATCGCCTTCGTCTTTGATGCGACCGTTTTCAATATTGATCCCCAGGAACAGCTTGCCATCCCCCTGTTCGTGCCAGCCGATATGATCATCCACTTCGGTGATGTCGGCCGGGTGCGGATCGGCCAGAACGGAACCATAATACTCCTCGACTTTGGCTTTGAACTTTGGCAGTCCCCAGTTTGCGATCAGGTATTTGAGGCGGGCATACTTTCGATCTTCACGATTGCCGAAGTCGCGCTGAACTTTGACGACAGCTTCACAGGCCGGAATCAACTGGTCCGCAGGTATGAAGGCCATCCGATAGCCCAGGGCTGGGAAGGTGTCCTTTTTGGCAGGAGTCATCCCCTGCCCCCCCCCCACCAGGATGTTGTAGCCAATGATAGTTTCGTTCTCGACAACGGCAATCAGCCCCAGGTCATGTGTATACACATCAATGCAGTTGTCTTCCGGAAGTGCGATTCCGAACTTGAACTTTCGAGGCAGATACGCTTTGAGATAGATCGGTTCGTCGCCGGATTCATAGGCCAGCGTCGAATTTTCACCATCCTGCAGCCAGACTTCGTGGTAAGATCCGGAACGCTGACGGAAGTGATGAGCCAGTGCATCGGCAGCTTTCTGCATCTCCGCATGCACGGGGCTCCCTTGATAGGGGGCGGGGCAGCACATGAAATTACGGCAGACGTCGCCGCAGGCGTTCATGGTCGACAGCTTGCAGGCATTGATACCGCGAATGGTCTCCTGCAAATTGGTTTTAAGCACGCCGTGGATCTGAAATCCCTGCCGGTCGGTCACCCGGAGCGTGCCGTTTCCAAATTTATCGCAGAGATCCAGTTCGGCCAGCATCTGCTGATGCGTGACTTTCCCTCCTGGAATCCGACTGCGGACCATGAACTGGTAGTGCCGTTCGCCACCGCTACGGACATCCCGGTTGTCCTGCTGATAGGTTCCACTGAACTTCAGCAGGCCAACATTGGTTGAATTGAAAATGGGGTCCGAGGTCTTCAATTCCTCACGGATGGTTCCGCGGAGGTAATTACTCTCCTCTTTGGCTCCTTCTATTTGACTAAGCTTTTCTTTTGACATCTCTGTGTCCGTTGCCTGTGTGTTAAGCCACGAGGCTGATCGTCATGATTCAGAAAGCATTCTAAAAGATGACAATCAGCAGGTTGTTTGAAAGGCCATCCGGTTTCTCAAGAATGGATCGGGTTTGCGGTCATGGGCGTGTGCTCTGAAAATTCCTTTTCGATCGAGCAGCCTGTCCGTGGCCATAAACAGAATCGCACGATTTTAATGCGACCGGTTGGTGGGAGAGTTGAGCGTACCACGATTGTCCCGTGAGTGTCGAGACTTGCTCTCTGGAACCCAATCTGGCGAATTTATTACAGCAGGATTCGCCAGGATTGAGAAATTCGATTGACGCGCCCCGCCCTGGTGCGTCAAATTAGAAAGTGCATCATTGCCGTTTTCTACAGGGACTCAAGAATGATACGCCGGCTCACCTGTCCTGTGTGCGAAAAAGAACTCCCCCCCGAAATCAATAGTGACTCGACACTCTTTCCATTTTGCACCACGCACTGCAAGCAGGTGGACTTTTATCGCTGGACTTCGGGAGCCTATGCGATTGTGGAAGACCTGACCCCCGACAAATTGTTTGAACATCTTTCCTCAAAAGAACTTCCACCAGAACTGTTGTAATCTTCCGCGTGAAATTTTGTGGAGAGTGCATGCGGGGTTTCGAAGTTTCTGTGAAGCATTCAATCACAGTGAAGCAATGTTTGAAAATCAATGTTTGAAGTGGCGGCGACCTGTAAAGATCATCGCGATACCGTGTTCGTTGCAGGCCTGGATCACTTCTTCGTCGTTGCGTGATCCGCCAGGTTGAATGGCGGCGGTCACTCCCGCCTGGGCAGCGGCATCAATCCCATCCCGAAACGGGAAAAAGGCGTCGGAGGCAATCACACTTTTCTGGCTGCGCTCTCCCGCCTTGTGGGCGGCGATCATCGAAGAATCGACGCGGCTCATCTGACCCGCCCCCACTCCCACGATCATCCCTTCTCGCGCCAGGACGATGGCGTTGGATTTCACGTGTTTGCAGACTTTCCACGCAAATTTCAGATCGCTCAGCTCCGCTTCGGTCGGCGTGCGGCTGGTGACCACATGGAAATCGGCTTCCGGGTCGGGCTGGTCATCACGACTTTGTACCAGGAGTCCGCCGGAGACCCGCCGGTAATCCAGGCTGGTGGATTGTGAGATGGTCATCTCGTGACAGGTGAGCAGCCGGACATTGTTTTTCCATTTTGGCTTGGTGCGCAAGACTTCCAGCGCTTCCACGGCATACCCCGGAGCGATGATGGCTTCAATGAAGCGTCCCGGCTCCGCCAGTTTTTCCGCCGTCGCAAAATCCAGGTCCCGATTGAACGCCAGAATCGAGCCAAAAGCGCTCACCGGATCACCGGCATAGGCTTTTTCAAATGCTTCTGCCAACGTCTTTCCCATTCCACAACCACATGGATTGGTATGTTTGATGACCACAACGGCCGGGTCCGCAAACTCCCGGACGATTCCTAAAGCTGCATCGAGGTCCAAGAGATTGTTGTAGGACAACTCTTTGCCATGCAGTTGTTCTGCTGCGGCAATGGTCTCTTTGGAAGGAGCAGCTTCGACGTAAAATGCCGCTGTCTGATGCGGGTTTTCGCCATACCGCAGGTCGCTGCGTTTGTGAAACCGCAAGTGCAGATTTTCCGGGAACTGCTTTTTCTCTTCTGCTCTGAGGTTAATGAAATAGTTCGAAATGGCTCTGTCGTAAGTGGCGGTCATTTCGAAGGCCGCCTGGGCCAGTTCGCGGCGAAAAGCGTTGGTGAGCCCTTCCCCTGCGAGTTGCTGAATGACTCGATCATACTGGGCGGGCTGGGTCACGATCGCGACATAAGCATGATTTTTCGCGGCGGAACGAACCATGCTGGGACCGCCGATATCGATCTGCTCGATCGCTTCTTCCACTTGAACATCGGGACGGGCAATCGTCTGTTCGAAGGGATAGAGATTACAGACCACCATCTGAAACGGTACGAAGCCATGCGTGCGAATGGCTTCTGCGTGCTCGGGAACATCCGGCCGGCCGAGGATCGCCCCGTGAATTTTCGGGTGCAGGGTCTTCACGCGACCATCCATGATCTCAGGAAACCCTGTATATTCGGCGACATCCATCACCTTCAGGCCAAGCTCTTTGAGAAACCTGGCGGTGCCGCCGGTGGAGAGAATTTCAAATCCCAGGCGGCATAACTCCTGTGCAAACGGCCCCAATCCTGTTTTATCGCTGACGCTGATCAACACCCGTCTGGGAGTCGTGCTCATGATTCATCATCTTTCGAAATCAAAAATACTGTGTCAGGAATAAGGGGAAAGAGAAAAGGGGATAGAGGAAAGCGGAAAAGTATTTGATCCTCTGGACTCCACTTCATTTTTCCCATCCTGTTTCCCTCTTTCCTGCTTCTTTCCCTCATTCTACTCATAGATCGGGAAAAACGTCCCAAACGAGGTCTCGCAGAAATCTCCCGGGTCGTTGAATCGGCGATTTCGATTTAACGATCCAATTGCCTGCATCTCTTCGGCATTCAACTGGAAATCTCCCAGATTGAAGTTCTCGATCAGGCGTTGCGGCTGGGACGTTTTGGGAACGATGGCGGTTCCTCGCTGCAGCCCCCAACGCAGAACCACCTGAGCAGGAGTCCGTTGAACTCTGGCAGCAATCTGTTCGATCATCGGATTCTTCAGAACGGATTCCTGCTCTTCCGCCATGCCCAGGGAAAAATAAGATTGGGCTCCCAGCGGGGAAAAAGCGGTCACGACAATTTCGGCTTCGCGGCAGAACCGGAGCAGTTTCTCCTGTGTGAGAAGGGGGTGGAGTTCGATTTGCAAAACGGCGGGGGGGATTGTGGCCTGTGCCATCAGGTCGCGCAGCAGCGAAACACCGAAGTTGCAGACGCCAATGTCCTTCACCAATCCGGCAGCCACCAGTTCTTCCATCGCTCCCCAGGTTTCACTGATCGGAATCTGGACCGGATGCATGACCGGATGAGGTGCCTGGGGATCGAACGTCCAGCCGGCTGGATAACGCTGTTCGATAGGAACAAATTCCTGTGCAATGGGAAAGTGGATCAGATACAGATCCAGATAGTCCAGTCGCAGGTCATGCAGCGTTTTCTTCAATGCCAGTGGAACATGCCTGGGATCGTGGCAGGTATTCCACAACTTGGAGGTCACCCACATCTCATCACGAGTACAGAGACCCGATTGGATGACCCGCTCCAGTCCGATCCCGGCTTCCGCTTCGTTGCCGTAATCGCTGGCGGCATCAAAATGGCGGTAGCCGATCTCGGCTGCTTTCACGACAAGATCGGCGGTCTGATCGCGGGGAATCTTCCATAGCCCCAGACCAATGGCCGGCAAGGCATGTCCAGTCTTCAGAATCAGTCGATCAATGGAGGGCATGGGCTCAAGGGGTACTTTATTTCAAGAATTCGCCCGCTTCGTCCAGGAATTCCGGATAGAGCGTGCGCATGGTCCCGACCGCTTCCGCCAGTGGAACGGCGACAATATGCAGACCACGTAACGCGACCATCTTGCCAAAGTCTTTTTGAATGGCCAGACGGGCGGCATGGATTCCCAGCCGAGTCCCCAGGACGCGGTCGTAGGCACTGGGGGAACCTCCTCGTTGAAGGTGTCCCAGCGTGACTTCACGGGTTTCGATGCCAGTTGCTTTTTCGATGATCTTGGCGACGCGGCCACCGATCCCGCCGAGTTTCACGTGACCGAAATCGTCGACTTCAGCATCTTTGGTGATGAGATTCTGGTCTTTGAGCTGGGCTCCTTCACTAACCAGGACAATGCCATATTTCTTGCCGGCAGCACGACGGCGCTTCAGGCGGTCGCACAGTTCATCCATATCGCATGCCTGTTCCGGAACCAGGATGGCATCGGCGGCACAGGCAATCCCCGAAAAACAGGTGATCCAACCGGCATGGCGGCCCATCACTTCCACCACCAGCACCCGGCGATGCGATTCCGCGGTCGTCCGCAACCGGTCCACGGCTTCCATCACCGTGTTCAGACAGGTATCGAAACCGAATGTGAAATCGGTGCTGCTCAGGTCATTGTCGATGGTTTTCGGGCAACCGATCGTCGGCAGTTGATAGTCCCGGTACAGTTTGCTGGCCACGCCAAGGGTGTCATCCCCGCCAATGGCCACGAGTGCGTCCAGCTTCAGTTCGTGGAATTTTTCCACAATCTGTTTGACCTGATTTTCATCTTTGTAGGGATTGGTCCGGGATGAACCCAGAATGGTGCCTCCCTGCGGCAGGATCTCGTCCGTCTGCATGGGGTCCAGAGGGATGAAGTTGCCTTCGATTGCCCCGCGCCAGCCTTCCAGCAGACCAATGGTTTCTCCGCCATGATTGGCAATAGTTCGAACGACACCACGGATCACCGCATTCAGGCCCGGGCAGTCTCCTCCACCCGTCAGACAGGCGACTCTCATTATTATTGCTCCATTCATCAAAAAAATTGGCGCGTGCATCCGCACGAAATCAGCGGATTTCTGGTGCCGCAAACCACATCGCTGGTGTGGTGGAATTCTCAAATTGTCTGATCAAATTGACCGATGTCGGAATCTCCGACGGAATCCTAAAGAGGCGAAGATCGGCATTCAAGAGACTCAGAATATTTGCCTGATGGCGAGACAGATGGGGAGAAAGAAAGAATGGGGGAAAGACTGTCGTTCATGCTTTTTTCTCTCCTCTTTCTCCTTTTCTCTGTCATTATATATTGTACTGCTGATGTATTACTCTACTGGCTGACTCTTCATCTTCAGGAGGGAATCACATGAAATCGGTTTTGATTCTGTTAATGACCGCCGGGGCAGCATTCGCTGCTGATCCAATCTCAAATCCGGCGATTGATGCTCTCGGGTTTCAGGTGATTGTAGGCGAAGCGATGAAGGAACGGACAACGCATCGTCTCACGGAGGAGGAATTTCTAAAGGGCATGTCAGAGCCGAACACCCTGATTCTCGATGCCCGGAGCGCGAAGTTCTATGCGCTCCGACACGTGAAGGGAGCAGTGAATTTGCCATTCACCGAATTCACGGATGAGACGCTCGCCAGAGTGATCCCCACAAAAAAAACACGCATCTTGATTTACTGCAATAATAATTTCGCAGGCAGCCCTTCGGCATTTGCGGACAAGAGAGTCACTGCATCACTCAACCTGTCGACCTATCCCGCATTACGAGCCTATGGATACACAAATGTTTACGAACTCGGTCCCCGATTGAAAATCAACGAAACGTCAATTCCGTTTGAGGGGAATGAAGTCAAACAGTAAGCAGTACGGCTCTACAGCCTGGGGTTCGGGGCGGTTTCTCGCAATTTCGCTCCGTAGTCAGACTTTACGTTTAGACCCCCCGGAATTTCTAAAGTTGACAAGGGACTACTTTTTCAACGCAGAGACACGTAACAAAAGTTGCTCCCCGCCGAGCACGCAGAGTGGTCGAGACGCGCCCTGCGAACACTGAGGCGTCCGGCTTTAACGGTTCTCCGGATTGCGTTGATTCTGATCGGCGGGTGTTGCCGGTGGCCCCCATTCACAGCGATCGACAGCAGGGAAGTCTTGGGCCATTTCCGATTTACGGTTTCGTAGTCCGTCATCAATTCACTGGGAAAACGTTTCCACGTGTCCAACGAAAAACTCTCGTTGATGATGGCTGCCAGGGGTACTTTTTCTGTGAAATTTCATCGTCTCGCACAACGCCGGGACGAAAGGGCGCGCTCTATCTTGATCACCGATCGATTGTTGAATCTGTTGCGGAAACGCTTTGGGGCCTGGAAATTCAACGTGCGACGATCCTTGCGGATCGGTCTCTTCAGCCTGGGGCTGGGCTGTGCTTTTGCCGGGTCACCGTTATGGGCGACGGAGTATACCGTCAACAGCGCGGCGGATGACGGCACTGCCGGCACGCTCCGCTGGGCGATTGAACAGGCCAATGCCAATCCCGGTTCAAACGACACGATTACTTTCGACTCTGGCCTCAGTTCGATCTCGCTTTCCAGCGGACTGCCGGTGATTGATAAACAGGGGGGCACACTGTCGATTGAAGGTTCCGGAGCGAGTTCGTTAACGATTGATGGCGGGAGCAGCTCGCGGGCGTTCTTTGTGCATCAGGGGACGGTGACGATCAAAGATGTCACCATCGCCAATGGGACCGCCCAAGGAGGAAATGGGGGCGCTGGGCATACGGGTGGCGGGGGTGGTCTGGGTGCAGGGGGAGCGATCTTCGTTGATCAGACCGCGAATGTTACGCTGGAGAATGTCAATATTGTGGATAGTGCTGCCCAGGGTGGAAATGGAGGGAATGCAGGAGTCGGTGGCTATGGCGGTGGGGGTGGAGGCGGATTGGGTGGAGATGGAGGTGGCAGTATGATTGATTCCAATGGCGGTGCCGGTGGTGGTGGCTTCCAGGGAAATGGAGGAGATGGGGGTAATGGAGGTGGGGGTGGGGGAGGAATTTATGGTAGTGGAGGTAATGGAAACCAAGAAGGAGGGGGGGGAGGAGGAGGAAGTTTAAGCGAAGGGGGCATGGGTGATCAGGGAGGCGGAGGTGGGGCCGGTCTCAATGACGGGGAAGATGCCAGTGGTATTCTCGGGGGAGCGTCGGGAGCGGGAGGTGGGACAGGGGCCACTGTGTCCATTGGCGCCACAGATGGCGGTGCCGGTGGTGGGGGCGGCTCTCCTGAAGATCCCGGTACATCTGCAACTGGGACCATCGGCGGGACAGGTGGGAAGTATGGAGGAGGAGGAGGAGGAGCGGGTAACGCTGGAAGTGGTGCTGGCGGCACTGGTGGCACATTTGGCGGCGGCGGCGGCAATAGTGGAACTGGAGGAGATTTTGGCGGTGGGGGCGGTGGAACGGCCTTTATCGTTTCCCAGGGAGGAGTTGGAGGATTCGGTGGAGGGGGAGGTGGAGCAGGAGCACAGGGTGGCGGGGCCGGGGCACGTGGCTTTGGTGCGGGGAATGGCGGGAATGGGTGGGGATTTGTTGGAGGTGGGGATGGTGGCGGGGGCGGTGATGGTCTGGGGGGAGCCATCTTCGTCCGCGAGGGGGGAACACTCACCCTCATTAACACCGGAGTCTCCGGCAGCCAGGTAGACGCTGGATCGGGGGGGCTTGGTTACAATCTCGGCAGCACTGGTGCGAATGGCACGACCGCCGGGTCCGGGTTCTATTTTATGAGCGGGACCGATATCAACCTGCAGGTGAATGATCCCGACAGCCAGACCTATGATGATGACATCTTCACCGATGCCAGCGTCAACAAGACCGGCGACGGCACGCTGACCATCAATGGAGACATCTCCGGAGACGGCTCCGTCTCCAACAGCGATGGCGGTACGCTGAATCTCAACGGCAACAACACCTACACCGGCGGGACAACCCTCAACGACGGCATCGTGGCCATCACCAGTGCCGACAACCTGGGGACCGGGGATGTGACGTTCAATGGCGGGATCCTGGATATTACCAACGATGTGACCCTCGATAACGGCGTCATCCTCAATGCGGATGGGACAATTCGTGGTCAAGATCAGGCCACCAGCGATATTACCTTGAACGGAAACATCAGCGGTACGGGGGCATTGACGCTGCAGGAAGGGCAATTCCATCTGGAAGATGCCACGAACGACTACACCGGCGGGACAGTCATCAAACATGCGACTGTCTATATCGACGACGATGGACAACTGGGTGATGCAGCGGGGGATCTGACACTCAATGGTGGTGCCCTGGTGATTCAAGGCCCGCTGACGTCGGACCGGGATGTTCTGCTCGAAACCTTCGGGGGGTTTATCGGCTCGACTTCGGATGTCACCTGGGATGGCGACATCAGCGGCACAGGCGAATTCGCCAAGTCTGGATCTGGCGTATTGACCCTCAATGGAACCAACACCTACACCGGAGACACCAAGGTCATCGGAGGGACGCTGCAACTTGGTTCGACCGGTTCACTGGCCAGCACGACGAATCTGAACATCGCCTCCGGTGCGACCTTCGATCTGAATGACAATACGCAAACCATCGGGGCGCTCTCCGGCAGCGGAAAAGTCAAGCTGGGCAGTGGAGCATTGACGACCGACACCGATGACGATTCGAGCTTCAGCGGAGTCATCAGCGGCACCGGTTCCTTCACCAAAGATGGCACCGGCACGCTGACACTGTCCGGCAACAACACCTACACCGGCGGGACGAGCATCAATGGGGGAGTGCTCGCCATCAACAATAACAGCAACCTTGGTGATGCCTCCGGAATCCTGACGTTCGATGGCGGCACACTCCGCACGGATGCAGGGATCGGGACCGTACGTAAAGTCACGCTAGGAACCGATGGCGGCACGATCGACACGAACGGCTTCGACTCCACCTTCAGCGGAGTCATCAGCGGCACCGGTTCCTTGACCAAAGACGGCACTGGCATGCTGACGCTCAATAAGGCCAACACGTATACCGGTGACACGAACGTCATGGACGGCACGTTAAAGCTGGGCACGAATGGCTCACTGGCGGACACGACGAACCTGTTCATCGACACCGACGGAACCTTCGACGTGAACTACAAAACGCAAACGATCGGCGCACTCTCCGGAGACGGAAACCTGCTCCTGGGCTTCGGAACGCTGACGACGAACACGTCCACGGAGTCCACCTTCAGCGGCGAGATCTCCGGCATTGGAACTTTATCGCTTCAGGGAGGAACGAAGCTCGCTCTGGACGGCTCTGGTGCCAACTTCTTGGGGGTGCTGGACGTCCAGGATGGTCATCTGACTGTTGATGGAAACTTCGGCTCAAGCGTTGCCTATGTTTCCAATGCATCCCAGTTCTCCGGAATCGGAACAATCGGGGGGGTATTTAACAGCGGGCTGTTCACGCCGGGCGGCGCTGATGCCATCGGCACGATGACAGTCAATAATATTTTCACCCAACTTCCCGACGGCACCCTGGGGATCAACATCAATGCGGACGCGGCCACACCGGTGGCGGGAGTGAACAACGACCTGGTCGATGTCAATGGATCTGCAGGAGTTGCAGTTCTAAGTGGAAAGGTGGATGTCGTCGCCCAAAGCGGCAATTACTACAACGGCATGCGGTTTGACTTCCTTACCGTGGATAATGGTCCGTTGGTGGGGGCATTCGATCCCACCGTCGCCGACAACCTCGCCTTCTTCGATGCGGTCCTCGGGTACGATTACGACAACGGAACTGCCTATTTCACGCTGAACTCGATTCAATCCGATTTCTCCGCGTTCGCCACGAACTATAATCAAACGCAAATCGGCAATTACCTCGACTTTCACAGTCTCAACCCCACGCCCGACCTGCAGGATCTGATCACGCAGCTTCACGGCATGACCACGGATGACCTGCAGATGGCAATGAGCCAGATGACCGGGGAAGTCTACGGCACAGCAGCACAGTTGCAGATTCAGAATGTCCTGATGATGCAGCTGATCCTCCGTCAGAATATCCTGGGCGGAAATCAGAACGTCAACGGCTTTGCCGCCAATGCCCGCCCCGCCAGCCAGGGACAGGGACGCCGCTCCGGAGCGGATGTTTCGCTGGTGAAAAATACCAAGACCGGCGAGCCGATCTTCCTCATCAACTGTCTGGACGACACCCCCGGAGATCAGTCACGCGGCTGGATCAGCGGCTACGGACTGGGTGGCTTTGCCGACAGCGACGGCAACGCCGGGAGTGCCCGGTACAATATCGGCGGGACGCTGTTCGGGCTGGATCGGAAGCTCGACTCCGTCCACACCGTCGGCATGTTCGGCTCGTACTCTTATCTCGATCTGAAAGCCCCCACTCGCAATCAGTCGGTGATTTCCAACGGCGGACAGTTTGGCGGTTATGGAATCCGCGATCTGGACTGGACCTACACCATGCTCTCGGGAGCCTTCGGCTTCACCGAATATGATTCGACCCGCCGCATTACTGCCGGGGGCCTGAATGCCACCGCCGAAGCCACCTATCAGGGCTGGCAGGCGAACACCTGGCTGGAACAGGGACTGCGATTTCGTCGCGGGAACTTCGTCCTGCAACCGTTCACTGCTCTGAACTATATCTATGTGGATCAGAATTCCTTCAACGAGACTGGGGCAGGAGTGATGAATCTGTCCGTGGACCGGATCGACGCCCATGCACTGCGGGGTGTGCTGGGAACATCGCTCTCCACCAGCTTCACCACCCAGCGGGGTGGTACCTGGACGCCAACCGCCCGGGCGATGTGGCTGCACGAGTTCCTGGATCCGGAAACGAGTTTGAACACGACCTTCGCCAGCGTGGGTGGCCCGAGCTTCGCCACGCAGGGATTGAACTTCGGTCGCGACTGGGCTGTGGTGGGAGCGGGCCTGAGCTGGCAGGCGACCAGCCAACTCTCGATCTTCACCAACTACGACATCCAGATGAATGACTACCAGGTGTTCAATGTCGGCAGCGGCGGCCTGCAATACGTGTGGTGAGGGATTAGGAGTTAGCATTAACGCCGTATTGTCCGTCGTATGCGTGGACACTCGCGGAGAGAACCCAACGATTCATCGTTTCGCTGCAGACGACAGCGAAACGATGAATCGATCTATACGGGGTGAATGCGTTTTAACTCCTATCTCTTCTGTCCCTCTGGATCGGGCTTTCAAACTTGAAGTCCTCATTCCACTCGGCAGACGGTGCATTTCAGGTAGCTGGTCTCCAGGCAACTGGTCGAGACCGGGTGATCGGCTGCCTGTCCCCGTTCTTCCAGGATCTGTACGCGCCGACCCGCTTCCAGGCTGGCGCGGGCGATGATCTGTTGAAAATCTTCCCGCTGCACATGCCCGGAACAACTACAGGTGATCAGGATGCCGTCGGGATTCAAGACTTTCATGGCCAGTTGATTCAGCCGGACATAGGCTTTGGCCGCCCGTTCCAGCCCGCTGCGAGAGCGGGCCAGTTTGGGTGGGTCGAGAACGACAACGTCATATTTCTCGCACGCTTCGACTTGAGCGTCCAGAAATTCGAAGCCGTCTTCGCAGTGAAACGCAAGTTGATCACTCATACCGTTCAACTCTGCATTACGCCGAGCCAGTTCCAGGGCAGCGTTTGAAGAATCGACCGCCACGACCTCATTGGCCTGTCCCAGTTTCACCGCGGACAACGCAAACGCTCCGGAATAACAGAACAGATCCAACACCCGCCCGCCGCGACCGTAGGTGCCCAGCAGGCGTCGATTCTCCCGCTGGTCGTAGTAAAATCCGGTCTTCTGACCCGCCTGCAGATCGACCGCCAGTTTCAAACCGTTTTCTTCAATCTCCAGTGTGGCCGGGGGGCTTTCTCCCGCCAGCAGCCCATCTTCGATTTCCAGTCCTTCCTGAACTTTGATCCCCTTTTCAGTTCGCAGCCAGATCCCTTTTGGTGCGAGTCGCGATTGCAGTTCTTCCAGGATTGCCTGCTGCTGCAGATGCAGGGCGGCGCTGGTCCATTGCACCACCAGCCAGTCGTTGATCCGGTCCACAATCAATCCGGACAAGCCATCGGCTTCGCTGAAGATCAGCCGGCAGGCTGCCTCGGTCGGTGTCCCGGCAAACAGTTTCTGTCGAAACTGCACCGCACTGCGGACCCGGGCTTTCCAGAAATCTTCATCCAGGTGAGAGTCTTCTTCCCAGCGATAGAGCCGCACGCGGATATTACTGTGCGGATTGAACAATCCCCGGGCAATGAACTTGCCTTCATGGGAGCGAACCAGCACTTCCGTGCCGACATCCGGGCGTCCGGAGACGCTGCCGATGGCACCTGCAAAAACCCAGGGGTGCTGACTGAAAAAGGGAAGCGCCCGGCGAGGCTTGAGGATCACGACCGGGGAATTCGAAGGAGCGGACATACGGGTCACAACAGACTAAAAACCCCTGACAAAACTTGCAGCGAACTCGCTCGCGGAATGGGGATTTCCGCTGCAGAGAGATTTTGTTCGCGGCGCTAAGAAGCTCTCGCAAAATTTGCAGCGAACTTGCTCGCGGAATGGAATTTTTCCCTCTCCGGGAAGTTTTGTTCGCGGCTCTAAAAGACGACTGTCACTGCATCTGGGCAACTTGGACTTTACCGGGGATTGGTTGAGTCCACCTGTTTGACGTAAGCCAGCAGACGATCTCGTTCACTGGTCAGATGGCGAACTCGCAGCAGAGAACGGACACGTGTTTTTAATTCCAGACGATGCACAGGTTTCGTGAGAAAATCATCGGCTCCCGCATCCACGGCCTTCTGGATATCACCAATCTCCTTGAGTGCTGTGACCATGAGGACGGGAATCATCCGGGTGGTGGGGTTTTGCTTGAGTTGCTGGCAGACTTCATAACCGCTCAACTTGGGCATCATGATATCGAGCAGGACCAGATCCGGCGTTTTTTCCAGGGCCAGGTCGATCGTCTGCTGACCATCGGCCGCCATCAGAATTTCATGCCCGTCGTCGCTGAGGTACGCCTCCAGCAATTCCCGGTTCTGTTCGTTGTCATCCGCAATGAGAATGCGGCCGACAATGGATTCTTTGTTGTCCATGGTGACTTACTTGACGGAAAGACGCGCGAGGAGAAACCGACACATTGTACCGATGTGCAGGGATTTCGAAAGAAAGAGGTCGGAATTAGAGCAAGTTGCTCTCGCCTGGGCCCGCGGAACGCGACTCGCCGCGTGGCGGGACGCGGTCGATGCGGGTTGATGCACTCTAGACCAGATCTCCAACTCTCATCCTGACAATCCCGTCAATTGTCGATCTTTTCAGAGCATACGTCAAACCCCCCCGTATGGCAGGTGAGCAAGAGATCAGTACTTTGAGAGTTTGACCATTATGCCAGCTTGTTCTTATCCTGACAGTCAGTCGACCAGTCTACCGACTGGTTGCAACCCTGTTTCCTTTTGATCGAAAGTGGTTCGACTCCCATTTTGAATCACGTCCCACTCTCTGATTCCCGTTTCAGACTTGCCGTGACCACTGTGTCGGCCATGATGGCGAGTCTCTGTCTCTTTTTGCTGATGCTGGGCGGAATGAGTGGTTGTGACACCACCGGCAACTCTCCGCCAGCAGGCGCCGCATCTGCTCAGCGGCCACTCAATATCGTGGTCACCACCAGCATGGTGGGGGATTTAGTCCGTCACGTGGCGGGCGAACATGCACACGTCTCGGGCCTGATGGGGGAAGGGGTCGATCCTCATCTCTTTCGTCCCACTTCCAGAGACCTGGGCCTGATGATGCAGTCCGAGATCATCTTTTACTCGGGGCTGGGACTGGAAGGGGCGATGCAATCCGCACTGGAACGAGTGCAGAAAAACGGGAAAATCGTGACCGCCGTGACCAGTCAACTTCCTCATGACCGCCTGATTTTCTCCAAAAGATTTTCCAATCATCCAGATCCGCATGTCTGGAACGATGCTGGCTTATGGGCGGAATGCCTGGACGAAGTGGTGAACGTCCTCTCTCGTGCCGCCCCGGAACATGCTGCCGAATTCGCGACCAATGCCGAGAATTATCGGAAAGAACTGCAAAAAATGGATCAATATGCCCACGATTCGATTGCCAGCATTCCGAAAGAGTCCCGTTTCCTGATTACGGCCCATGATGCCTTTTCCTACTTTGCCCGGGCTTACCAGATTGAAGAGAAATCTGTTCAGGGAATCACCACGGAGTCGGAGCCGGGGGTGCAGGATATCAATGATCTGGTCGATTTTATGGTGATGAATCACATTCCCGCCCTGTTTGTGGAAGCGACGGTGAATGCTGCCAATCTGCAGGCGGTGATCGAAGGGGCAGAGCAACGGAACTGGCAGATCCGCAAGGGGGGGACTTTGTATTCCGACTCCACCGGCGCGCCGAAGACCTATGAAGGGACTTATCTGGGGATGTTTGATCATAACGTCACCACCATCACCCGAGAGCTGGGAGGAACGGCCCCCCTGAAGGGCCTGAATGGGCGACTCACTCCAGTTGGGACAGGCACCCCTCATCCGTAATGCCTTATCATCAAACATGTTACGGAACTGCAGATCGATCTTGCGACATTCGTGGGTTCCTGCGACACTCCCCCGCCTCCCGATCCATCCTTTTTATCGCAATTCGCGAAACATCTCTCGTGGTCCCACGCCGCCTGTTTATCACTGGAACTCTCTGCAGCTTGCTGGGTTGTGCCTTGCCGGGGCCAAGCCAGCCGAGAATGGCTCCTGTTCCGGTTTCGAATCCGCTGCTGGTGGCTTCTCAGAATGAAGAACTGGTCTGGGAACGGGCCATTGATGTGTTGCATGACTTTCAGTTTGAGATTGGCCGGGAAAATCGACTGGGGCGGGTGATTGAGACAGCCCCCAAAGTGGGTGCGGGTCTGCTGGAACCATGGCATCACGATTCTGTCGGCTTCACTAACCGTCTGGAAAGTTCTCTGCAGTCGATTCGCCGAATTGTCCTGATCAGCCTGCAACCGGATGATCAAGGGCAGGGCTATCTGGTGAGTGTCACAGTCTTAAAGGAAATTGAAGACCTGATCGGCGTGGCAGGCAGTTCCGCGGGAGCAGCCACTTTTCCCGAAAACACTCCTCTGATGCGTGATCTGGACCCGGTCGTCGGTCAGTCCAGCCCTTCCAGATGGTTGCCGCTGGGACGCGACCCGTTGCTGGAAGAAGCCATTCTGACACGGTTGCGGACTGTCTACTCCTGGTAAAACTGTCTACTCCTGGTAAAGCTGTCTCTTCCCGGGAAATCCGGGAGGTGCTCACACACAGTACTCCCAAGTTTGGAGGCTGCCCCCATAGACATAATGGGAATGAAGGGAAAGAAAACAGAGGAAAGACTGTCATTGATGATCTTCCTGCTCCTCTTTCCTCTTTCCCTTGTCTCAATCCGATCAGACTTGGACACATCCAGATTTGCGGTATTGTGTTTGCGACAAGAGTCGTACAAGATGTAGTATCTACTCCCTCTAAGGGAATCTGACATCTTAACAGGAGCAAGTGCACATTGATTGAACATACTGGAACACGGATCACCCGCGTGCGCGGGGAACTGGCAGGCATTCGTAGCGAAGCTGCCCTGCAACAGAGCTTGGAAAACGCTTGTCTGACGGCGAAGGTCTGTGAAGATTTTCGTGGCCAGGATGTCACCGTTCTGGATGTCACTAATGTCACATCGTTGTTCGACTTTTTCGTCATCGCCACCGGGAATAACCGTCGCCAACTCAGAGCGATGGTGGATACTGCAGATGATATGATGAATGCGCGGCAGTCGGACCGGCTGGGTTGTGATGGGGATGACGTTCCATGGATCTGTCATGACTTTGGCGACGTCGTTCTGCACGTCTTCACTCCCGATGCCCGGGCCCTGTACGATCTGGAAAACCTGTGGGGCGATGCGACGCGCGTGGATTGGCAACCGATTGCACAAAAGTTGGCACCTGCACAGACTGAAAACGCGGTCTAGAAGGCATTCATTCCGAACCGGCCACGTTCTGCCGTGCAGGCTCCAGGATCAATCAGTTCAAAATGCTCGTTGCGGGTACAGGCGAGAGCAATGTCGCTCTCATTTCTACTGCGTTGTCAATTTCAAAAAATCGGGTCGATGTCGCTGCAGAGTCCGACAATGGAGGACGTTTCGCGATGATGCACCCCCAGACTCAGCCGTGACACGGCACTGCTTCTATGAATATTCTCCGCCTGCTGCGAGTTCGCTTTTCTGAAGTTCTGGGAGACTTCACGGAGGAGGCTGCTCCGTATCTGGAGATGATTCGTCCTGCACAGGATTCCCGCTTTGGAGACTATCAGGCGAATTTTGCGATGCCGCTGGCGAACCGCAACGGCAGCAATTCCCGGGAAGTGGCCCTGCGTGTGGTTGATAAATTAGACGTCTCCGATGTCTGCTTACCTGTTGAGATTGCCGGGCCGGGTTTTATCAACCTGACCATTCAGGATGCCTGGCTCGAAAAGCAGATCAATATTGTCGCGGACGATCCTCGATTGGGCGTTCCCCCTGTGCAGCAACCTCGCACGGTCGTGGTCGATTTTTCCTCTCCCAATGTCGCCAAGCCGATGCACGTGGGACATCTCCGCAGCACCGTGATTGGCGATTGCCTGGTGCGAGTCCTCCGTTTTCTGGGACATACCGTTATTGCCGACAATCATATCGGCGACTGGGGGACCCAGTTCGGCATGATCATCTATGGCTTCAAACATCTGGTCGATCCTAAAGGCTATGAGGCGGATGCCGTGGGAGAACTGGCCCGGCTTTATCGCCTGGTCAATCAGCTCTGCGATTACCATGATGCCGTCGCAGCCCTTCCCACTGAAGAAGCCCGTTTGAGTCTGCTGGAGGCGGATTTACAATCCGCAGAAGCGAGTGCCAGTAATGCTGCACAAAAGAAACTCCTGAAAAAACAGCGGGCTGAAGTCACGGCACTCACGGATGCGATTCTTGAATTGAAACGCAAAATTACAGAGATTGAAGGGAACGCCACGCTGAAAGCTGACGCTCAAAAACACCCGGACATCAATCGTCTGTCTCGTGAAGAAACCGCCAGGTTACATGCCGGTGATGTGGAGAACGTGCGGCTCTGGGAAGAATTTCTGCCACAATGCCTGCAAGCCCTGCAACGCATTTATGATCGCCTGCAGATTCATTTTGATACAGCCCTGGGGGAAAGCTATTACAATCCTTATTTAGCCGACGTCGTGTCGGATCTGGAAAAACGGGGCCTGGCACAGACCAGCGATGGCGCGGTTTGCGTTTTTATCCCCGGCATAGCAGCTCCATTTATCGTTCGTAAAAGCGATGGTGCCTACACCTATGCGACAACGGACCTGGCAACCATCAGTTATCGCATTCAGACTTTGCAGGCAGAACATATTCTGTACGTCGTGGATGCCCGGCAGTCTGAACATTTCAAACTCCTCTTCGCCACCGCCAAATTGTGGGGATGTGGTTCTGTGGAACTGCGTCATGTCAGTTTCGGGACGGTCATGGGGCGGGACGGACGACCTTATAAAACTCGTTCTGGCGATACTGTCGGGCTGGAAAGCCTGATGGATGAAGCCTTCTCCAAAGCACATGATATCGTTGTCAATAATGATGAATCACGCACGGATGCGGAGGGAAATTTCGCTCCGGAGCTGAATGCGGAACAGCGGAATCAGATTGCTGAAATGGTGGGAATTGGCGGCATTAAATATGCAGACCTGATGCACAATCGCGAGAGTGATTATGTGTTCGATGCTGATAAAATGCTGGCTAAAAATGGGAACACCGCAACCTATCTGCAATATGCCCATGCCCGGGTGCATGGCATCTTTCGCAAAGGGGGAATCGATGCGGAGTTGATTCGCAATCACAGCAACGCGATTCAGATTCGTGATCAATCCGAACGGGTGCTGGCATTGAAGCTCTGTCAATATCCGGAAACACTCGATGCCGTCGTGGTCGATGCCCGGCCCAATGTGCTGGCTCAATATCTCTTCGAACTGGCCGGCAATTTAACTTCGTTTTATGACCAGTGCCCGGTGCTGCGGGCTCCGGATGAAGCCACACGCATCAGCCGTTTGCGGCTTAGCGATCTGGCCGGCCGCATCCTGGCCCATGGCCTGAACCTGCTGGGAATCGAAGCCCCCGTGATGATGTAAGTGATGATATAAGTCAGGAACAGTCCTGAAGGGAACAGAAGATCATTGGAGCACTTCCGGAGATCAGTCATGAAGGAACCGACAGCCTGGGCCTGCTTTTTGTTCTTGTGCATGACTGAACTTTCTCTGGCTGCTCCGCCATTTCTCGTGGGAGACGCCGGCCGGCTCGACAAAATCCAACTCCACGGAATAGAAAGCTTTCCTGTCGAACAGGTGGTGTTCGAAATGAAGCTGGACCCTTACCTCTTTCCGGTTTGCAGGCCGGATGCCCTGCTGACCAACCTGCTGCAACGTCTTGATAAACGTCTGACCGCCTGCTTTGGAGAACTTGGGTTTGCCGAGGTGCAGGTCACATCCCAGTGGAATGAGGAGCAGCAGGGGGTCGAGATCAATGTGGTTGAAGGCCCCGTTTTCGCTGGCGGAAGATTGTCTTACGAGGCGTTCCGGAAGATTGCCGAAACTCGATTCTGACGGGTTTGCAACAGGGGCTTCAGCCTGAAACGGAAGGCATGCCCGGAACGTCCGATGAAGAAATCGACGCCGTGTTCAGCACCGGTAAGTTCATTTCCAACACCCCCGGGATGTTGCGGAACGCACAGAAGCTGGTGGAGATGCAACTGGCCAGACATGCCCTGATGAATGCCCAATTCGATGTGCGGATCGATCTGGATTCGCCAGCCGCGCAAGCAGATCTCGTGGTCAATATGTCTCGGCCAGGTCCCAGGGCAACCTTCAGTGAGATTGCGGTGCAGGGATGCCAACGGCAATCCGTGGCAGAAGTACATAAGCTGATCCCGCTTAAACCAGGAGATCCTTGTCCTCGACAAGCTCTGGAACAAATTCAACAGCGTCTCTGGGAAACTGGTCGATTTCGTACCAGTCGCGTCACCCTGGGGTCCGCATTGTTTCCGGACGATCCTCGCACCTTGAATGTTGAAGTGGAAGAATGGACTCAAGCTCCGCTGCTGCAGGATTCCCTGGATGAAATGCAGCAAGTCGCCATCCGTGCTGCCCACTGGTTCAGTACGTCGTATGCCAATGGGCTCGATCTTCAGGTTCAGATTGAATCGATCGCTGAGCCGGAGAATGATTTAGAGAGTGATCTTCTCAGGCTATTACCCGCCACCCTGATCCTTTCTACTGAGAAAGGCATCTTGCTGGATCTGAATGGGGCCTCTCTGGAAAACGCCTTTGGCGAACGTCTGGTCTTTACATTTTCTCGACGATCAATGAGTGTGGCCGATCCGCAACAAGGACAGGGGACCATGATCCCCTATTCTTCGCAAACCCAGTTGATGGTCAAGCTGATTGCCGATGGCATGCCCGAACCAGTCCAAGAAGGTCGGGAATCCAGGCTGATGTTCAGTTCCGGCTTCACGACTGCTGAGCATCCCAGCGATATTGCCGCTATGCAGCTTTCTGTCTCACCGATGTGGATGTTACGCCATCTGGAGCAAAATCGTGACCATTTTACGTTGAATTCTGAAGAGCTGATCTTTCAAGACGAAGGTTCCCGAATTGTCTATGAAGCGGCCACCGGACGGCTGAAAGAGTGCAAGTTGCTGATTGATCCCTTTGTGATGACCGTCACGCTGCAACAGGACCTGTTCACTCAATATCAACAAAACAGGCTGGCCGCAGTTGAATACCGGGACCACGAACCCGCGATTCGCCTCAGCGAAGCCGTGTTCTTCGCTGAGAAAATCCTGACACATTTCACGGCAGAGGAGGACCGTTCCAGGTCGAAACGCTGGCAAATGATTCTCCAGCTGGCAAATCGCTATTGCCGGGAAGTCGATGACATCACGTTACAGCTGCCAGACTTCTCATCAAAAAATGCCTTCCAGATGCCATCAGACAACCAGATTTACGGACTGGAATTGTTACGGCTGATCTCGAGAACTCTTTACGAGCCTTCGAGGCCTCTCCTGCTGAACACACATGTCCGGGAGCTGGCCACTGCCGTCATTGTTAAAGATGCCACACAGTTTGATCACACTCTTTCCGAATTGGAGCAGTCTGGACTGGGAGGACTCACGCACCTGTTGATTGCGGGTCTGTTCCGATTCAGTCACGCCAAAATTTCCGACAAAATCGCCTCACAAGGATTAACGTGCCTCGATGAAGAGCGTTTTCGTCACGATCTTCAACTTCTCATGCTGGCCTTGCCGACAGGAAAAAAACAACTGCAGCAACTGGGACAGTTTTTGCGTGCCGAACAGTCCGGAGAACTCCGGGCCATTCTGAATGGCATCGCTTCGGAAGAAGAACTGGAACTCCTGCAGCACCAGGCCGAAGACCCGAACATTGACCATTATCAATTTGCAGAATCTGTTCTGGGACTATTCTGGCGACACGGCGGACGTGATCTGGTGCAGGGGCTCTTAATCAGACTTTGCCTGAAGCAGCCGGATCAGATCGTACACAGCCCCTGAAAATCAACGATGGTTCCGGGATGGTGGTGCTCCCACCGAAACCGCACAGTCAGTCGAATATCAGCTGGCTGTTTCACTGGTTTCGATCAGGATCATTTGAACAGAAAGTCTCCGGGTTGCTTGCCGAATTCCCAATCGGTCTGGCCGCCATCGTCCACACGGTCGATGGCCACGGAATAGACGACCGGTTTTCCATCAATCACGACGTAGCGCATCGGTTGGCCGTCGTAGGGGTCGATCGGAATCTCCTGAATACCAGCTTCGCGGGCAGCCACCAGCAGCGTTTCCGGCAGGCGCCCATGCTTAAGTTGATATCTGCGCACGGCTGTAAAGAGGATCACTCCCTGAAGACGGGCCCGGTGCCTGCGGCAGGCTTCGCCAAACTGGCTCGTGGCTGGAAGCAGAATCGATGCCAGAACGGGAACATCCAGCTTCGTGGTTCCCAATAATAACGGGATGGAATTGAGTGGTGACTTGATCTCTTTGTCGAAGTTTTTTCGCATGTTCTCAACTTTTTGATTCACCAGTCTGCCGCCAACTCCGTGAACATCTTCTGACAACGGGATCGCCAGAGATAAAGCAGCAATCTCGCTGATGGCTTTCCATTCCACATCGAAATTGAACCGGGACACCACCATCGAATTGAGATCCAGCGTTTTGGGTGCCAACGTTTTTTTCTGAAACCCATCCACGATGTTTCCCTCCATCACAAACTCCATCTTCAAGCCTTCCACATACATGTTGACGGGGTCCTGCTGATGTTTCTGCAGGAGATCCAGAAGCCTGTCGCAGTCCGCAAATGTCAGTGATGGTTGACTGAGATGGTCGTTCAGAATGGAATGGACCATCACGGCATCCAGAGCGCAGGAAACCAGTTGACTGATCATCATTCCACGAGGACGAATGTCTCGCGACATCCGGAAGACTCGGGACTCCGCTGCTTCCGCTGTTTTGAAATCGGACCTGGCACACGCATTGGCGATTTCCAGCTGACACATTCTCGCGATACTTCGTGATGTCTGCGCGTGTGGTAGAAGCGAATCAATCTGCAATCCTGAGATGAACACGCATTGCGGGCGCTGCTGAGCCTGATCAACGAGTTTGAGATATGGCCTGACCTGTGGAAGATACGCTTCCACTTCGGGGGAGGTGGCGATCTCTTTGAGTGAGTCACGATCAGTCAGTTTTGCCGCTTCGCCAAGGATCGCCTTGGAACGCTCTTGTAAGGCGGGGCGATCTTCTTCCGGAACCAGATAGGCGAAGTCGTTTGCAAACCGACTCATGGCATACAAGTACAGTGGAGCAGCATTGACTGCTGGAGCGGCCCGGCTTTCCAGAAACTCCTTCACCTGGAACGGTTCATCTTTTCGCGTACCGACCCAGGCGGGAATGGTCGCATCGGCACCGGGAAGGTGATATTTGGATTCATCAATCACCAGCGGCTCTTCCGCCTGTCCCGCAGCAGCAAACAGAACTGAGAGAATACAGGCCGCCAGAGCATGTCGCGACATCTGGAACTTCCTTCGGAGAACGATCGACTTAAAAAAGTACAACCTTAAAAGTGTATCACGCCGCCACAGTCGTCTGAAGACAAACCAGCATTCCTTATTCCCTATTTAAGTACCGGCTCGCGACGGGGAGCAGACTTCCCAGTGGCTGCTGTGGATTCACTCCGTTCCTTGGCCATATTCTCCAGCAACAGCGAAATCAGAGAGGTCCATCCGGTCTGGTGGCTGGCTCCGCAACCGCGCCCATTTTCTGCGTCAAAATATTCATAGAAGAGCACCAGGTCTTTCCACTGGGGATCTTGTGCATACCGCGACTCCTGACCATGCGCAGGTCGCCGGCCGGATTCGTCCGGCAGAAAGAGTTTTGCCAGGCGATGTGACAATTCGCGCGAGACCTCTTTCAGATTCATCCAGACTCCCGAGCCTGTCGGACATTCCACCTTTAATGTCTCACCAAAGAAATAGTGATATCGTTCCAATGCTTCCACCAGCAGATAGTTAACAGGAAACCAGATCGGCCCCCGCCAGTTCGAATTCCCGCCAAACAGTCCGGTTGTGGACTCCGCCGGATCATAAGAAACACCGTGTGACTCTCCTCCAGCCTGGCAGGTATAAGGATGCTGGAGATGAAATTTTGATAATGCCCGCACTCCATAAGGAGACAGAAATTCTTCCTCGTCCAGCAGATATTTTAACATGCGAATCAGTCGTTCTCGGGATGGAATCGCCAGCAGACGATGATCATGAACAGCTTTCGATTCGGCCGTTGGATCAGACTGCAGATACGAAATATGCTGTGCTAAATCTGAACGATGTTTCAAAAACCATTCCAGTCGCTTCTTGAAGCCGGGTAACTGGTCAATTTTCTTCTGCTCCAGAACTTCCACGGCGAAGAGTGGGATAATTCCCACCATGGAACGGACCCGCAATGGAAATGTATTTCCATCGGCATTCAGAAAATCATAATAAAATCCATCGTTTTCATCCCAGAGACCTGTTCCTCCGAGAGTGTTCATTGCATCCACGATCTGAATAAAATGTTCGAAGAACTTAGATGCGATGTCTTCATAGGTGTCGTCAAATGTTGCCAGCTCCAGGGCCATTCCGAGCATGGTGGAACAGTAAAAGGCCATCCAGGCTGTACCGTCTGCCTGCTGAAGATTTCCTCCGTTTGGCAATGGTTTGGAACGATCGAACACACCGATATTATCCAGCCCAAGGAAGCCGCCGGAAAAAAGGTTCTTCCCTTCCGGATCTTTACGATTCACCCACCAGGTAAAGTTGATTAATAGCTTCGTAAAGACCTTCTTCAGGAAGGAAACATCCCGTTCCCCGCGAAGCCCGGTCATTTTATAAACACGCCAGCTGGCCCAGGCATGCACCGGAGGATTCACGTCACTAAAAGCAAATTCATAAGCCGGGATCTGTCCATTGGGGTGCATATACCATTCCCGCAGAAACAACAGCAGTTGCTGCTTGGCAAAGTCGCCATCCAGACGGGCCAGGGGAAGCGTATGAAACGCCAGATCCCAGGCGGCAAACCAGGGATATTCCCATTTGTCCGGCATGGAAATGACATCGCGGCTATAGAGATGCGTCCACTCCAGATTGCGGATATGTCGATGGGCTGGCGGAGGAGCGGGTTGTCCCGGATCTCCCTGTAACCATTCCTGTACAACATAATGATAAAATTGCTTGCTGATGAGCAAGCCGGCATAAGACTGCCGGGCGATCAGTCGCTCTTGTGTATTCAATTCTTCCGGCAAGACAGCATCATAAAATTCATCGCATTCCTGCTTTCGGGTTTCGAAGATCTGTTCGAATTCCGCGCCAAACGGATTCTGTCCCGACACGTCCATCTGGCTCAATCGCAGTTTCACGACTTGTGTGCTTCCGGGGGGCATCTTCAACACATAATATGCAGCTGCCTTAGTGCCGTTCTGTCGTGGATTGACTGCTGCCTGACGGCCCTGCACGACGTACTCATGAAAAGCATCTTTCACATAGTCTGAAGCGTCTCCATATTGATAAAGACGAACAGAATTCGTTTCATTCTCTGTAAATAATAATTGAGCGTTTGTTCCATCCGAGGCGGGGGCTGCTTCCCAGTGAAAACTCCCCAGCGTGGCATGCTGCGCCAGAACGCCTGCCGGAGAATACTGTTTGAGGTGCGGCTTGGCCTGTCCCGATTCATACTGACAATCAAAACTCCAGGTATTTCGAAACCATAAAGTCGGCAGCAGATGCAGCGTCGCGGTCTCTGGCCCATGGTTCACGGCAGTAATGCGAATGAGAATATCATTCGGGTCGGCCTTGGCGTATTCCGTACAGACATCGAAGTATCTGTTCTCCTGAAAGATTCCGGTATCGAACAATTCAAATTCGGGACGACTGCGATCACGTTGTCGATTTTCTTTGACAAGCTGGTCGTAAGGAAATCGGGCTTGTGGATATTTATAGAGCATCTTGACATAAGCATGTGTCGGCAGAGAATCCAGATAGTAATAAAGTTCTTTCACATCTTCCCCATGATTCCCTTCCGGTCCCGTGAGCCCGAAGAGTCGTTCCTTGAGGATGGGGTCCTGACCGTTCCACAGGGCGACGGCAAAACAGAGACGGCATTCCCGGTCGGTCAATCCCATCAGGCCATCTTCTCCCCAGCGATAGGCCCGGCTGCGCGCGTGGTCGTGCGGGAAATAATCCCAGCACTCACCCGTGGCAGAGTAATCTTCACGAACAGTTCCCCATTCGCGTTCCGCCAGATACGGTCCCCAGCGTTTCCAGTTCGCCGCACGGGATTCGGAAGCCTGCAGGCGTGCATCTTCGTGACACAAATTTTGTCGCCCGGCTCTGCCGGCCTTTTTCAGAGCTGCCGGAATTGCCCGAGTTTGATTTGCTTTGCCAGCCATCAAGATCCTCTCGTTCCAGTATTTAGAGCGCTTGCACCCCGCACCGGCCGCGTTCCCGTTCATCCGTCGAAACTCGCGCTGCGCGGGCCCAGGCCAGAGCAACTTGCTCTCGCGTTCGTCTCACAATTTCTCATGCTGAGCCAGACTGGCTTCCATACGCAGCAGTTCTCCCAGCGACCAGGCCTGAAACGGACAGCCGCGCGGCAATTGCTGCATCCCGCGAGCGGTGTCCGTCGGCTCTGCATCCAGAATTTCAGAAACATGTCCCAGGCCGGCTTCCTGCAGATGTTCGCGTAGCGGTTGCACAAAACGGACTCGTGCTGCGTCACGGTTTTCTGAAGAGCTTCCATTCACACGCAGCCAGGCATCCATAAACGGTCCCATCAGCCAGGGCCAGACGGTTCCTTGATGATAGGCGGCATCGCGCGCCCGGACATCGCCGCAATAATGCGGATGATAATCGGGATCGTCCGGTGAAAGTGTTCTTAGTCCAACGGGTGTCAGCAATTGGTCTTCGACGGTTTTGACGACTCTGGCCGCCTGATCCCGTTCCAGCAATGTGAGCGGTAAGCCTCCAACTGCCAGAATCTGGTTGGGCCGGATTTTTCCATCCATCTGGCCAGGCTGATGATCCGCATCGACCACGTCATACAGGCAGTTTCGCGAGGCGTTCCAGAATCGTTTCTGAAAACTGGTTCGGGCCTGCTGAAACCGCGCCTGCCAATGGTGATCGAACTGGCTGGCAATGGATAATGCATTGATCCACAGGGCCTGAATTTCCACGGGTTTACCGATCCGTGGAGTCACCACCCAGCTATCCACTTTGGCGTCCATCCATGTCAATTGCACACCCGTTTCTCCTGCGGAAAGCAGTCCGTCAGCATCGGCCCGAATCCCGAATCGAGTTCCCTGGGAATACCCTTCGAGGATCTGGGAAGTTGCGAGTTGCAGTTGCCGGACTTCGGCGGACGGTGCAATCAATCCAGAAGCCTGCAGGGCAGCCAGATAATCATGAACCGCAATGATGAACCACAACGAGGCATCGACGGAATTGTATTCAGGTTGGGATTTGTCATCGGGAAACCGATTGGGAAGCATTCCCTCAGAGACCGTTTCGGACCAGTCGCGAAGAATCTTCCCGGCATGTTCCAGGTGGCCGGTTGCCAGACAAAGTCCGCGCAGGGCGATGAACGTGTCCCGCCCCCAGTCCGTAAACCAGGGATAACCGGCCACGATCGTGGCTCGGGTGCCGGACTGAATCAGAAATTGTTCCGCAGCACGATGCAACGGAGTTGAGAACGTTTGTCGGCGAGTGCGTTCGTCTTTTTCCAGACGATCCACCAGTTTCTCGGTCGTTTCGAGTTCATCGCCCGTTAAGGTTCCGGCATCACTGGCTGTCAAAATGCAGAGTGCGGGTGCAGCCTGCAGTTCAAAACGAAACACTCCCGGGGAGGCCAGGTCTTCGGCAGAATCGAGCCCGCGTTCAGCCTCCAGCGTGTAATAAAACTGACGATACCAGATGGGATCACTGGTATAGGCCCCATTCGTCATGGCGATGATCCCCGGAACTCCCGGATAGGGATTCCATTGCAACCGCCGGCTGTTTCCTTGATGTTCAAAGCGAAAATCGTTGTTGGCATGATGCAGGGCATGATAGTTCCGGCCGGACATCAGTAACCGCAGGGAGAGTGTCACCGGCGTCTTCACCGGTTCCGGCAACGACCATTTCAACACCACCGCAGAAGATCCTCGGGGAACGAAGAACTCCTGTCGAATGCGTGTGCCATCCTCCAGTCGAAAATCCCATGTCGGCCAGGGATCGGTTTGAAATGCCTGGATCAGGCGATCCCCATGAGGATGAATCACATTGGGGAGGAATCGCTGAGAAGAGAGCGCAGAGGTCCCGGCAACAGACTGCACCTGGACCTCTGCTCCGTTCACCAGAACATAGCGGGTATTTTCCGCTGCCACGGCAGACAGCAGCAGTGCGTGGTAGCGTCTGGTCCGTCTTCCGGAGATTGTCCCCGAGGCAAAACCTCCCAGCCCGTCTGTTTCCAGCCATTCCCGATTCGTGTTTTTCATGTTGTCCGCCTGAGTCAGCCTGCTTTATCATTGCAACGAGATCAGCCGGCATTCGTCAATGGACCGGCTGCCATGAAACAGATAAGCTGACGCAAAGAGTTTCCCCCTTATCATGTCCATCAAGCAAGGAGAGAGTGACCATGGGCGATCGCGGTAGCAAAGACAAGGGTCAGAAAGAACAGAAGAAAAAGCCTCAGCAAACATTGAAGGAAAAACGCAAGAACAAGCAGGACAAGCGCAGCGGCTCAGGAGGCAGTTGACATTGGAGCGCATTGGAGCGATTCCCCCCGTATCGACCAGGTTCCGGCACACGGCGAACCGCCTTTTATCAATCGAATCGCTCGAGTTTCGATCTTTCCATCGGCGAGAGCAGGTTGCTCTATTCCACGATCATCTGCCGGACGACATCCAGCAGGCTCTCGCCATGGAAGGAGGATTTGATGACATAGGCGTCCGCGCCCGCTTCCAGACCTTCCCGGCGGTGATGTTCTTTTTCACGTCCGGTGACCAGAATGACCGGCAGGTTCCATTTGGCTTTAATCTGCCGGGTGAGGTCCACGCCGTTTAAACGCGGCATTTCGAAATCGCAGACCACCAGATTCGGACGTTCCACACGCAACTTCTCCAGGGCATCAATGCCGTCGACAGCAGTCCGCACCTGGTAGCCGGCGGCGGCCAGGACATTTCTTAAAATCGCCCGCGTGGTGGGAGAGTCATCCACGACGAGGATTTTGGGAACTTTGGGGCTGGTGGCGACTTCAAAGCCGCCACTCCAGCTGCTGGAGGCGCGTTGAATCTGATTGAGCGACACATCCAGGACCAGTTGCACCGATCCATCCGAGCGAACTGTTCCTCCCAGCACTCCTGGCATTCCTGAAAGCGGAAAGCTCAAGGGCTTGAGCAGGACTTCTCGTTCTTCTTCGATGCTATCGATTCGCACTGCCAGCGTGCGGGACTCTTTCCGAATGACAACGTATGTCTCGTATTGATTTTCCGTATGAGTTCGAGGCCGACCCAGTTGCAGCAAGTCCGCCAGCGTCAGCCAGCGAATCAGTTCTCCTTCATACTGAATAACAGGGGTCCCTTTGATGTTTCGCAGTTCGCTGACTTTCACCCGGTCGGTTTTCAGAATGCTGGAACTGGGCAATCCGAAACACTGTCCCAGGCACCAGACCGTTAACACACGAATCGTGGAGAGCGTCACAGGCAGAACCAGCGTGAAGGTCGTCCCGATGCCGCCATGTGAATCGAGCTCGATCCGTCCCTGCATGCGCTGGAGCGAGTCCCGGACCACATCCAATCCAACTCCCCGTCCGGAAATGTCTCCCACTTCCGTCGTGCTGAAACCGGGATGAAACAACCAATGGGAGAGTTGCTCCGGAGACAACTCCTGTATCTCTGCTTCGGAGAGCAGTCCTCGGGAGAGTAATTGCTGACGGATCTTGTTGAAGTCCGGTCCGGCGCCGTCATCGGAGATCTGAATCACCACTTTTTCGCCCCGGCGTCCAGCCTGAAAGTGGATCAGGCCCTGTGCCGGCTTGCCGCAGGTCAGACGAGTTTGTGGATCTTCAATTCCATGATCCAGCGCATTGCGGATCAGGTGCATCAGCGGCGCCCGCAACGATTCAATCACAGCTTTGTCCAGCAAGACATCGCCAACGTCCACATGATAGCGAACATTTTTTCCCAGGCTCTTGGCCAGATCCCGAATGGGGCGTCGGAGCGAATCGGCCAGAATGGTCAGCGGCAAGAGTCGGGCGGCGCTCACATCGTCTTCCAGTGACTGCATCAGCACCTGCTCGCGAGTTTCGTGACGATGCAACGTGGTCTCGACACGGCGTATCTGATTGAACAGGGATTCCAGAAGAGGCCGTACTTCTCCTTCCAGCTGACGGGTTAAATCATCCAGTCGGCCTCGCAGACCTCGCAGTTGTCGCTGCATTTCCGTACTGTTGCGCTGCAGGACCCGCACTTCTCCCACCAGATTGAGCATCCGGTCCAGACGTTCTGAAGACACCCGCACCGTTTGGACGTCCTCTCCCCAGGCCGATGCGGACAGGCTGGAAGCAGGCTCTTCCAGAGACGGTTCTGCTTCTGCAAATCTTGCTTCCGCAAGCTCTGCTGCCGTTGTTTCTGTCTCCTCGCTGGCAGGAGGGACTTCCGTAAGAAAGTCGGATTCCCACCGCTCGAATTCCTGCTGGAGCAGGTCGAGTTCACTCAAGCCCTTTTCGATTGTGCCTGCATCGATGGCGGCCGGGTCGTCGCGAAGTTGTTCGAGAGTCTCTTCGAGTTGCCCCGCAGCCTGTTGCTGACCATCGAGATCCAGCGCACGGGCATCCCCTTTCAGATTGTGGGCATGCCGAAAGAGCTTGGCGACAATCTGGGCTCGTTCCGTCAGATTCGCGTCTGCATCCAGTTCGAGGAAACCTCGTTCAAGCTGCTGCAGATGCTCGCGCGTTTCCTCTCGAAAGATATTGAAGATGGGATCGTGCATGGAATGACTCAGTCAGTACTTCCAAGTTTGCTCGAGGGGAGAAAAGTGTTCAGAGGTCAGGGGGCAGAGGTCGGAAAAAACTGTAAACCGTCGAGTTTTCTGACCTCTGCTCCCCGCCCCCGGACCTTTTTCTGCAAACGCTGCCAGACTTGGCAGGACTGTCGCCCTGGTTGGCTGTGCCGGTTTCTCAAATTCTGAAGCGACCGATCAGGCTGTCCAGCGTCTGCAACCGTTGATCAATGGCATGAATCGCCTGTTGTGTCTGTTCCGCCGCAGAGACAGCTTCTTTGGATGCAGAATCGATTTCGACGATACTGTTGACCAGTTCGGTGATGCCGAGTTCCTGTTGTCGCGCACCGGTATTGATTTGTGCCATTGCCTGCCGGGTCTGGTCAATTGCTTTGACGATTTCGTCGAAAGCGGCAGAGACGCCACGCACCTTGATCGTGGAGTCTTCGGACAGTCGCCCCCCTTCCTCGATCTTTCCGACGACATTGTGCATGGATTTCTGAGTTTGCGTAATGAGTTCTTCGATTCGTCCGGCTGCTTCTTTGGACTGATTGGCAAGTTCCCGCACCTGCATGGCCACCACGGCAAAGCCGCGGCCCTCTTCACCGGCCCGGGCGGCTTCAATGGACGCATTGAGTGCCAGAAGTTTTGTCTGTTCCGCAATTTCATTCACTGAAGCGGTCACCTCGCCGATCCGCTGCATCTGTTCCGCCAGCAGCAAGACGCTTTCTCCTGCGGAAAGGGCATTCTCACGTACTTTTTCGATCCGAGTTGCAGAATCTTTGCTCAAGGAGAGTCCTTCACCGGCCCGCCGGGCGGTTTCGTCTGCAGCTTCATGCACCGCCTTGGCACGGTCCGCAAACTCCTGCATCGTGGCTTTGAATTCCTCGGCGGTCGTGGTGATTTCGTTCAATGCAGCCGCGGTCTGACTCAGGCTGGTGAGTTGTTGCTGAGCACCGGTGGCGATTTCTTTACTGGCCACCGAGACCTCGGTGGTCGCCTGATCGGTTTCAGAGAGAACCGACCGCAGTGAAATCAGCATTTTGTTAAAGCCCTGTGTGAGTTCACCGACTTCGTCATAGGACGTGAGTCGGAGTTCAGGTTGAGTCAAATTGCCTTCGGCGACAAATTGCACTCCATTGAGTAAAGAACGGACAGACGTTGTCAGGCTGCGTGTCAAGGTGAACGCCAGTCCCAGCCCGATAAAAACGGCCAGCACGGTGGCAATCGACAGAATGGTGGTGGCTGCCAACCGGTGCTCCTCCAACGTCGTCTGAGCCGCTTTCATCTGCTCCAGTGCAGACTCTTTCAGGCGTTCCGCAGCTTTGCGAACTTCTCTGGCCTTGGGGGCAGAAGAACTTTCCATCAACGCCACCGATTCCTGGAGCTTCTCTTCCGGAGTCGATCCCGGCCTGGCGGCTGCTTCATGAACCCGAAGTTGCGTGATCCTGAAACTTTCAGTCAGCTCACTGATCTGTAAAAACTCCTGACGATTCGAGATGGACCCGCTTTCCTCATACAGCGATTTCAACTTGTCCATGGCATGCGACACGCTTTGCAATGCGGCGTCAAACTCGTTGCGAAACTCCACGGCAGCTTTGGGATTCTCGGACAGCAACAGCAGTCCGCGCATCGCCGAGGTTGTTTGACTGATTGCGGTCAGCAGATCATCACATGCCCGCAGAGCCGGAATGGCTTCCCGAGTGACAATGATTGAGCTGGAATTGATTCGGTCCAGGGCCTGATAGACCACCAGCCCGCTGATCACAATCAGCAGGATCACGCCGCCAAATCCGAGCCCAAGTTTTTGGCCTATCGTCCATCGCATCATTTTAAATTCGTCTGTTCTGTTTGATGAAAGGCGGATCACACTTCCTTATTTATCACAATACATCAATATTATTAACATTTATGTTATCTGGTTGCACAGCATTTTGCTAAATACGATCGAACACGTTCCTGTTCATTCATGAGGCCGGTGGAGGATTCCCTTTCTGATTCCATCCGGTCATCACGGCATCTCCCAGAATCGCATCCAGCTGCAGAATCAGACAATTTTCCCCATAAACTCCACGGACCCAGTGTTGAGGAATGCGACCATTCCATTCCGGTGCAGTCTTGATCTCCTGGACCGGAATCACCTTCAAATCTTCGACATCTCCCGCAGCAATGGCCACTCGACAACCTGCCGCTTGCGCCACAATATAAAAATGAACATCCGCAATGCCCACTTCAACAGTTCCAAACAGTCGCGGCAGATTGATCAATGATAAAATCGCACCGCGAAAATGGATCACTCCATAAATAAATTCCGGTCCCCGGGGAACCGGGCTGAAGGATTCCAGGGCTTGAATCTCCAGGACAGAATCCAGCGGCAGGCCAAACCGGATACGTTGATTCGAAAACAAAATCACGGGCAGGGTCGGACCGGAAGGGAGCTTGCTCTGGATTCGCTCGCGATAGGCCAATGCGCGACGTGCCAGTTTTTCCGCCATGGCTGTGGAAGCCGCCTGCGATGTCTCCACAGCCTGCAACTGCTGCAGCTGAACACGAATCCGGTCCCAGAGTCCATCAGAGGCTGCCGGTAAATCATTCATGAATGTCTCCCGTCAGCATCATAATCATCTCCCGCAGCCGACCGTAACAGACTCCGTCTCCATGTTCGACCAGGGCCTGTGAATCCTGAGTCTCAATCAGCTGCAAAGCGGTCTGCATACACTTCCAGCCTGTCAGTGGATCGCCCTGCTGCTGCAGCACAAGCCCCAGGTGAAAATGGGCCAGGGCGCAATCGCGATCCAGATAGAGTGCACGGCGATAGGAACGCTCCGCCTGTGGCAGTTGTCCCAGGTCTTCAAACAACCCTGCCAGCAGGAGATGGGCTTCAATGCTTAATGGATTCTCCCGAAGAGACCGTTCAAGTTCTTCACGGGCCTCCTGCGTGCGGGCCAGTTCCAGAAACGACTGGGCGAGACGTAATCGGAGTGCTGCCCGCTGTACGGGATCTGTTGCCTGCCTGATTTGAGTCTGCCAGCTTGCCGAAGCAACCAAGGCCGGAATTTGTGAATGTGATTCGTTCACCCGGGATTCTTCACGAGCCCGTTGTTGAACCGCAGGGAGGGGAACCCATTCCGGGAGAGGCGGAACCACCAGAAGCGGCGATCCGGATGGTCCCATCATTGGAGGAGCCTGTCGGATCGGTGGAGTCTGTCGGATCGGTAAATCGGTTCCGGCAGCCGGACCGAGGGGAATTGCCGTCGAAGATACCGAGGCAGGATTTGTCTCCAAAGGTTTGCGATGAAATGTCGCCTGCGGAAAACGATGAATCTCGAACCCCAGGTCGGGCACAAGTGCCACTTCGATTTCCCCCAGCAGCAACCATCCGCCAGGACGCAATGCCTGATAGAGACGTTTGAGAATCTGCCGGGTCACCTCCGGTTTCAAGTAAATGGCGACATTGCGAAACAAAATCAGATCCTGCCCAAGCGTCCCGTTCAGCCCGCTGGGATAGATATCTTTCATCAGATTCAGGTAACCGAACCGCACCTGCCGGCGCAGAGGCTCGCAGACCTGATATCCCCCGCTGACAGGTGTGAAGAATCGGCTGTCCTCGTGAATCGTCGTCTGTCGAAAGGACCAGGGGCGATATCTCGCAGCCCGGGCTCTCTCCAGAAATACGGGATTCAGATCCGTCCCAAGTATGGAGACATTCCAGTCTCCGGCAGATCCCAACAGCTCATGCAGCAGAATCGCCATGGAATACGGCTCTTCTCCACCGGCGCAGCCCGCACTCCAGATGCGAATCTCGTGACGTTGCTGATTGTCCTGCAGAATGCTGGGAAGGATTTTCTGTCGTAACAGCCGCATCTGGTTTTCATTCCGCAGAAAAAACGATTCGCCGACCGTGAGTTCCGCAGCCAGATGTTCCACAAACCGGGCATGAGTTTCCGTATTCTCCAAAGACTCTGCCGTGAAGCGATTGCTCTTTCGGAAGATCTTCGCCACGGCATCGCGCAGCCGGCCGCCGCGCGAACCGGAAAGATCCATACCCGTTTCAAATTCCAGTATCTGCCGGAGAGATTCCCACCAGGTGGCGGGCAATTGCATCAGCTGCTTCGCCGGATGCCCACCTGGCATCTGGTAAGTTTCATCGGAACGAGGAGCGCGGGACTCAGGGCTGGACAAGGAGAAATCCAAAGTCATCGATAAAGGGAAAAGAAAGCACTTATGCAGAAAGTGGCTCTTGAGCAACTTGCACTAATCTGGATGCTTCATCCGCCAGCAATAATTTTTTCGGATCGAGTATCCGCATGACATCTCCCTGATGATCCATGACCGCCGAGAAAAATTGTGACTCTCCTCCCAGTTCCGGCACCGGGATGCGTCCTTGAAGAGGCAATTCCATCAAATCAACAGCTTCATCAACTTTCAATCCAAGCAACCTTTCCCCGTTTCGCAGGCAGACCAGTTGGGATCTCTGAGGTTCCGATTCAGATCGCAACCCAAGCCGTTCTGCTCCATCCAGTACCGGAATCAAGTGGCCTCGCACAAAGACGACTCCGCGGACAAAAGAGGGAAGTTGTGCAATCTTTTCAACCGGCAAGTCTGGCAGAACCTCTTCAACCGCCGTGATCGGAATGGCATGTGTCACCCCGCCAATCCGAACAATTAGATGGACCACTTCGATGTCCGGCCGCTCCGCGAAGGTTTGGGTCATTTCGCTCACCATTTCGAACCGACAGGATTGATTCAGGAGGAGTGGGGTGACCACTTTGAATTTGAGAACGCCTGCTGTCGCCGGTGATCCGGAGCCAAGGTTGCCCGAACAAACATCCTACCGCATTTTAACACCTGGTCTACCCGATTCCTCATCCATCCAGCCTTGTTTTTGCGTAGTCAGTGCGAATTTTGAGGGGCAGTCGGGTTCTCTGTGCGTCACATTCACAGCAAACTGCGTGTCAGGACTCATCGTGATTATTCCTACTCCGGAATTCGATCCTTTCTTTGCGCAGGATCATGTTTCGTTCCGAAGAAAAATGCTCACCTACATCCAGCATGAATTCGCGGATCTGGCACAAACGTTGCCGTTCTCCACAGAAATTCAACGATTGGAAGCGCTGGCTGCCAATGACTCTCTCCGGCAGTCGGAATCTCTGAAATATCAGGCGGGGACATCTGAAGTGGCTGCACCGCATGTGCACCTGTCTTCAGACAGAGCACATCCGACAGGACTTCACTCTGTTCCGAATTATGATTCCACAGCACGTTCCAGGTGACAGGAGTCCCCGGAGATGTTATATCAAATAAGATTGACATCATTCTGGCTGGCCTGTATTTGACAATTGAAAACGTTGTCTGGAGCGCATTTGCCCCGCATAGATCTCGTTCCGCCACGCGGTGAGTCCGCTTTCATCAGTCGAAACGTGCTGCGCGGGCTCAGGCCAGAGCAACTTGCATCAGTTGCCTGCAGGAGGAGAGAGCGTTAATGAGACTTCCAATCCTGCCTTTTATGTGGCTCGTTGTTGCCATGATCTTCTGGAGTGGAGGGCGGTCTGTATCGGCGGCGGATGGGGAGATCGATTTCAATCGTGACATTCGTCCGATTCTTTCGAACAACTGCTTTCAATGCCATGGTCCGGACGAGGCCGAACGAAAAGGGGGCACGGATGGCCTCCGACTGGATACCTTCACAGGCGCCACCGTGGACCTGGGAGGCTACCAGGCTCTCTCTCCCGGGCAACCAGAGCAAAGTGAAATGATCTCGCGTCTGGTCAGTACCGATCCAGACCTTGTCATGCCGCCACGTTCTTCCGGAAAAAAAGTCACCCCCGAAGAAATTCAGATCGTGCGGCGCTGGATTCAGCAAGGAGCCAACTATGCCCAGCACTGGAGTTATGTGATCCCGGTCCGACCGGAATTGCCACAGGTGCAACGTTCAGACTGGCCTCGCAATCCGATCGATCGGTTCATCCTGGCCCGGTTGGAACAGGTCGATCAGGCACCCGCCGAAGAAGCAGATCGCTCTGCCCTGGCGCGCCGGGTCGCTTTGGATCTCACGGGACTGCCCCCCACGCTGGAAGAATTGAAAACGTTGTTACAGGATGCCGAACCGGACGCCTACGATCGGTTTGTCGATCGGTTGCTGCAGAAGCAGAGCTTTGGAGAGCACTGGGCGCGGATGTGGCTGGACTTGGCGCGGTATGCGGATTCCGCTGGCTATGCGGATGATCCCGCGCGTTCGATCTGGTTGTATCGCGATTATGTGATCCGGTCATTCAATGAGAATAAGCCGTTCGATCAATTTACGATCGAACAGATTGCCGGTGATTTACTGCCGCACCCCACTCCCGAACAACTCATCGCGACAGCGTTTCATCGTAATACATTGACCAACAGCGAAGGAGGAACCAACGACGAAGAATTCCGGAATGTGGCCATTGTGGATCGTGTGAATACGACCTTCTCCGTCTGGATGGGAACGACCATGGCCTGTGCACAGTGCCATACTCACAAGTTCGACCCCATCACACAGTCCGAATACTTCAGCGTCTTCGCGATTCTCAATAACACAGCCGATGCCGACCGCCGCGACGAAGCCCCGCTCTTCTCCCAGTATCAGCCGGTTGAACTGGAACAGAAGTCCACACTGGAGAAGCGTCTGCTGGCGGAAGAACAGGCACTGCAAAACCTTTCTCCGGAAGTCGCCGCAGCCATGGAGGCCTGGGACAGTGAATCCTCACAAAACCTGGTCTGGCAGCCCTTACACCCCTCACGGGTCCAGACAGACAGTGGCAGTGCTGTCACACTCAACGATGGACTCGTCGCAGTGGCGGGGGGAGCGGATCAGGATCTGTATACGGTCACCGTTCCTGTCTCGGCTGGCACGCTCCAGGCGTTGCAACTTGAAGTCCTGCCCGATGCAGCCTTGCCGGAAAAGGGACCGGGTTATGCCCAGGGCAATTTTGTGATAACACAGATTTCGGCGCGACTGCTTCCCCCAGCCCGTCAGCCGTTACAGGGACGTTTCATCCGAATTTCTCTCCCCGGTGAAAACAAACTGCTTTCATTAGCCGAAGTACAAGTCTTTCAGGGTGACAAAAATCTGGCTTTGGCAGGAGCCGCTTCGCAGATCAGCACGGACTATGCTGGAAACGCGGAGCTCGCCATCGACGGTTCCACGAATGGAGATTACTTTCAAGGTAAATCGGTGACACATACCGCACTTGGAAATGACCCCTGGTGGGAACTCGATTTATTGTCCGAACAACAGATCGACCATTTGCGAATCTGGAATCGGACCGACGGCGGCACCGGCATCCGGCTGGTCCATTTTCAAGTAGAAGTGCTGGATGCGGAGCGAAATCCCGTCTGGAAGAAGGTGATCGAGGCTGCTCCGCAACCAGAGATTGAGCTGGATCCAACCGGAGGGATCGAAATTCAATTCGCAGCCGCCACTGCGGATTATTCTCAAGCGGGATTCCCGGCCGAAAATGTTCTGGCTGCCCGTGACGGCAAGAACTCGTCGACAGATTCCGGGAAACGCGGCTGGGCGATTGCCGGGGGACAGGGAGCCCCGCACACACTCACCCTCCTGGCCGAGAAGCCGATGGTGCTCAAGGCGGGATGGAACCTGCAAGTTGAGATTCAGCAGAAATCCAATTTCGAAAAACATACCCTGGGCCGGTTTCGCCTGGCTATGACGGAAAGCGATCAGGCTGCCCAGCTGGCAAAGATCCCTCCCCCCATCCTCGCGATTCTTCAGACCCCGCGAGAAGCCCGATCTGCAACACAAACGCAGGCATTGCGTGAGCACTTTGTACAGCAGACACCACTCCTGGCAGCGCAGCGGACACAAATAGAAAACCTGCAAAAACAGATTGCAAAAATTCAACCAGCCACCGTGCCGATCTGCAAGGAACTCCCCGCCGGCAAGCGGCGTGAAACACATGTTCAACTGCGAGGGAATTACCTGGAACTGGGACAAAAAGTCGAACCTGGAATTCCCGTCGCCTTTTCCAAAATTCCAGATGGTTTTGCTGCGGATCGACTGGGATTGGCACACTGGCTGGTCAGTCCTGAGAACCCATTAACGGCTCGCGTGATTGCAAATCGTTATTGGGAGCAGGTCTTTGGCATTGGACTGGTTTCCACCAGTGAAGATTTTGGCTCCCAGGGGGATGTCCCCAGCCATCCGGAACTGCTGGACTGGCTGGCGACGGAACTGGTCCGTCTGAACTGGGATACAAAAGCACTTTTGAAACTGATCGTCACTTCGTCCACGTATCGGCAGTCCTCCCGCGTGACTCCGGAAAGTAATCAGGCAGACCCCGATAATCGCCTGCTGGCACGTGGTCCGCGATTTCGACTTTCGGCGGAAATGATTCGAGATCAGGCACTCTTTCTGGCGGGATTGTTGAGTGATAAAGCATATGGTCCGCCAGTGCGTCCCCCGCAACCGCGAACAGGTCTGAATGCCGCTTTTGGAGGCGCCGTCGACTGGGCCACCAGTACGGGAGAGGATCGGTATCGACGTGGAATTTACACTTCCTGGAGAAGATCCAATCCGTATCCCAGCATGGCGACGTTTGATGCTCCCAATCGCGAAGTCTGCACAGTTCGCCGCGTCCGCACGAATACCCCCCTGCAGGCACTGGTCACATTGAATGATCCCGTCTTTATCGAAGCCGCACAGAGTCTGGCACGGCGAGTTTTAAGAGAAGGGGGCCAGACCACTGAGGACCGGGCCACCTTCCTGCTGCAACTCTGCCTGGCGCGCGCGCCACATGCCATCGAACGGGCAAAACTCGTCGAACTGCATGCGGAAGCCCTCGCCCACTACACCACACATGAAACCGCAGCACAAGAAATGGCCACTGTCCCACTGGGGGAGCCTCCGTCCGGGATGGAGATCACGGAACTGGCAACCTGGACGGTCCTGGCCAACGTCGTTTTGAATCTCGATGAAGTGCTAATGAAACGCTGAATGCTCTGCATTGAATCTCAGTTGAATGTAAGGACCTGTTATGTTTTCAGCCCTGGAATCTCTGCAGCAACATACCCGTCGCAACTTTCTTCAATCATCCGGACTGGGACTGGGAGGAATGGCGTTGTCTGCCCTGATGGCAGGCGATGCCGCAGCGGAGTCGAGTGCTGTCGTCAATCCGCTGGCCTCGCGTCAGCCTCCCTTTCGGGGCCGGGCGCAGCGCGTCATTTACCTGCATCTGACCGGTTCTCCTCCGCATCTGGACATGTACGACTACAAACCGGAACTCGTCAAACACGACGGCCAGGACTGCCCCGATGCCTTTCTGAAAGGAAAGAAATTCGCCTTCACGACAGGAGTCCCCAAGTTGCTGGGAACTCGCCGTGAATTTACCCAGCATGGAGAATCCGGCATGTGGTTGTCGGATGCAATTCCGCATCTACATGGGGTGGCGGATGAGATCTGTCTGGTGAATTCCATGTTTACGGAACAGTTTAATCACGCTCCGGCAGAACTCCTGCTCCTCACCGGGTCTGCCCGTCAGGGACGACCGTCATTGGGGTCCTGGGTCACTTATGGACTGGGATCGGAAAACGAAAATCTGCCGGGATTCGTGGTCCTGATTTCCAGCGGAGTCCAACCCAATGGTGGTAAGAATTCTTATGGCAGCGGATTCCTCCCCTCCGTCTTTCAAGGCGTGCAGTGCCGATCGAAGGGAGATCCCGTTCTCTATGCCTCCGATCCCGCCGGAATGAACCGGGATTTGCGCCGGCAGACGCTGGACACGTTAAGAGACCTGAATGAAATTCAGGCTCAGGAACTCGGGCATCCAGAGACACTCACGCGGATTGCCCAGTATGAACTGGCGTTTCGTATGCAGACCGCCGTTCCCGAAGTGATGGATATTTCGAAAGAACCCAAGCATATTATCGAGGCCTATGGAGCCACCCCGGGTGAAGCCACATTTGCGAATAACTGCCTGCTGGCCCGCAGGCTGGCAGAGCATGGAGTCCGTTTTATTCAGCTGTTTGACTGGGGTTGGGATTTTCATGGGACGAGCCAGTCAGAAGGAATTACAGACGGCCTGACAAAGAAGTGTGCGACAATGGATCGGCCAGTGGCCGCCTTGATCCAGGACCTCAAACAACGGGGTCTGCTGGAAGACACATTAATCATTTGTGGGGGCGAATTTGGTCGCACTCCTTTCCGCGAAGGCCGCACAGCGGGCAGCAAAGTCCTGGGGCGAGATCATTACCCAGACTGCTTCTCGATGTGGATGGCCGGCGGGGGAGTCAAAGGGGGGCTGACCTATGGAGAATCCGACGAACTGGGGTTCTCAATCGCCCGTGACAAAGTGCATATCCACGATCTGCAGGCAACCATCCTGCATCTTCTGGGATTTGACCACACCCGGCTGATTTATCGCTTTCAGGGACGTGATTTTCGTTTGACCGACGTAGCCGGCGAAGTGGTGACACCGCTCCTGGTTTAGATCGCATTCACCTCGTATCGACCGGTTTATCGTTGCGCTGTCGTCCGTAGTGAAACGCTGAACCGTTGGACTTTCCCGGCGAGTCTCCATACAAACGTTGGAAAGTACAGAGCAAATGGGAAACATGGAGCAGATGGCAACGCAGAGTAAATTGTTCCAACTGGACAGGGAGGCGCGTTCCCACAGGGATGAGCGTCAGCAGGCTGACAGGACGGCGGCGGCTCCTTGCTGAATGAGCTGTTCTGCAGCCTGCTGTCCGAGAGATTCCGGCGCGTTCGCAGCACCATTCACAATGACGCGGAAGCATTGTTTTCCGTCCGGGCTGAGGACCAAAACTTCCAGCGTCAGCGTTTCGCCGTCGATCGCTGAGAGCAGTCCGACGGGTGCGTGGCAACCTGCCTGCAGGGTTGCCAGACAGGCTCGTTCTGCCCGGACTTCAATGTCTGTTGCCGGGTCTGTGATCCGGGCCAGAATTTCGCAAAGTTCCGGATCATCGTCCCGGCATTCAATTCCCAGTGCAGCCTGTCCCACAGCGGGATAAAGGAGGGGAGGAGCAAGAATCTGCGAAATGCGCGCCTGCAGGTTGAGCCGGCGAAGTCCCGCTTCGGCCAGAATAATTGCTTCGTATTCTCCCGCATCCAGCTTTGCCAGCCGTGTTTCGAGGTTTCCGCGAATCTCCATGAGTTGCAGGTCAGGACGATGTCTAAGCAATTGAGACTGGCGTCTGGGACTGCCTGTGCCGATGCGGGCCCCGGGTGGCAGGCCGGCAAAGTCTCCTGTCTGGTTTTCGGGAAGAATCAGGGCATCAAATCGTGGAGCGCGAGCGGGAACGCCAGCCAGCGTGAGCCCCGGAGTGGGAATGGTCGGAAGATCCTTCAGCGAATGGACTGCCAGATCGGCCTGTTTGTCGAGAACAGCCCGTTGCACTTCACGGGTGAAGACCCCCTGCCCGCCCATGGTTTGCAGTGCATCGACACGGTTGCGATCCCCCATAGTGGACATGGGGGCGAGTTCCACTTGCAACTCCGGAGCCACGCGATGAATTTCAGCAGCCACAAAGCGGGCCTGCCAAAGTGCCAACTGGCTTTCGCGCGTGGCGATGCGCACAGAACGAATCCCTTTTTCAATCATGGCGGACAAGATCGCTTTCACATTTCATCATCAATCAGGCGAGTGCTTTGTTACTTCTTAATTTTAGGGTCGGCCTTCACGCAAAGTCCGACAACGGAGGACGTTTTGCGATCACGTACCCTAAATCCAAGCCCTGACAGGGCACGAGACACTATTTCTGGGGATACATTGTATTGAGTGTGTGTCGCCACTCTGCGGGAAGTGGTTGGCGTTCCCCGGTGATTGGATCGCATTGAGTGATATCAATCATTTTCCATTCCTCATTTTCCAGATGCCAGCGTGCTTCCCACATGGTGGACATGCGGCTGCTGCCTCCCTGTCCCTGCAGGGTCGAATTGACTCGAAAGAGGGTTTTTGCCCGTTCACTGCGGGGAAACTCCACTCGAATATCGGTGATACGGGTATCCGGTCCCAGTTGGACGAGGTTGTATGCAGAAGCGGCCAGAAGCTTCAAATCCCGTGCAGAATTCGAAATATAAGACAAGGTGCGGTCCAGGTCCCGCTGCTGAAAAGCAGTGACGATTCCACGCACATCTTCCGTGACCTGTTCCGTTTTTGTGACCACCATCTGGTCATAGCTCCAAGCCCCCAACGCAATCAGCAGCAGGGCTGGAATAGCGAACAGAAATCCGGCCCGTTTCTGCTGGGACCATAGAATCAGCAGGCCCACTGCGCAGATCAGGCAGACAATCACAATGGGCCAGGGATTTTCGCTGGGATTCATAAACAGTGAGCCTGTCCCGTTGGAGGAGTGCCAGTCCCAGCGAGAGCAGCCGATTCTCACCGAAACGCAAAATCCGTTATTGCTTGACGACCAGTTCTTTTACCAGTGCACGGGATGCTTTATAGGCGTGTCGAATGGCAAAGACACGGGTCTCGATCTGCTGTTCGGTGAAATACCGTCCGACTTCGCTGGGAGGCAATCCGGCCAGCGACAAGGTCAACGGCAGCAGATCCATAAATTCGCGATATCGTCGCTGAACGTCATTAGAAGCCGATGCAGCATCGGACATGGTAACTCTCCTCAAGCGCCCTGTCAGGGCTTGGTTTTAGGATGCGTCATCGCAAAACGTCCTTCGTTGTCGGACTTTGCGTTAAGACCTACCCGATTTTTTAAAGTCGACAAAGCACGAGAGTGTCAGAAGTCAGCAGCATGGAATCTGCTCTGATGATGACTGGGACTCTGTGCTGAACTGAAAACGGAAACGGAAACGGAATCGTTTCAGCATATTCATTTCAACTCCCGACATCCACCACACGCCTGGAGTTGGGATGCCTGCCTGGACTTCAAGGCCTCTCCGGCATCAGTTCCAGAAAATGAAATCCATCGATTCGTAATACTGTCCCCAGGCAGATCACCATCTGCAGCACAAAGAACAGCCCGAGTGTGGAAGCTGGTCGGGATTTTCGGAACTCCTGAATCTGGAATGTGGCCAGCCATAAGGCATAGGGCATCAGAAATACCCAGAGCCGGGCCGCTTCTCCCATATTCTTTCCGCTGATCCATAGCAGACCCCAGACGCTCGTTGCAATCAGAACATCCAGTGCTTCCAACTTTGAAAATCTGGTCCAAAGTGACGTTAAGGAAAGAGAGGATCGAGAAAGAGGGAAAGAGGTTTTTTGATGGGTTCCTCTTTCCTCTGTTCCCTTTTTTCTTATTTTCCTCTTTGTCTCCAGCGGAACAGACCCGGAAGGACCTTCATCCCGTGCGGTTCGACTTCCCGATCTGCAGAGCCCGCCGATCGCACAGAGCGCCAACGGCAACCCCAGAGAAAATCCCAATTCAACAGGGGTCTCCAGCAGCCAGGGGAGATAGCTGCGCGTGGCATGGTCATAAAAGGCAGCATGATTTCTCAAGTTCTGTATCCAGATCTCGATCAGGTTGAGATGTCCCAGCCACCATGCCAAAAGCAACCAGAGACCAAACATCAATCCCGAACCGACATAGACCCGCAGGCGTACAGGCAGATGCCAGCGGGAAGATTTCTCTGGCTGTAATGGATCTGGAGTGGGGGTGACGAAGCCTCCCTGTAACAGCAGGATCAGCCCCAGTGGAGCAAAGGCCAGCGTGAGACAAAGTGCCAGAAAGATGACTGTCCCGGCTGCGGCACCAAATCCCAGACTGCGACGATCCACCCCCTCCAGCCAGAGCCACTGAATCCACATCGCCAGGCAGGGAAACAGAACATCGGACTTGGGAAAAAAGACCGCCACTGCAGGGACCAGCAACCAGAATCCCGCTCCCCACCAGGCAGACTCTCGGGAAACGTGGCGGCAGGCCAGCAGATACAGCGGCACGCAAGTCCCCGCAGCCAGCGCAGCCACAAGGAGTGCTGCCAGCCAGATCGCCGCCACATCGGCTTCTGTCAGCGGTCGAACATCTGTGGAGGCCAGCGAGGTGACAACTTCAAAACTGTCCCGCACCGATCCGGGACGTGTTGCCAGGACGAGGTTTCGCAAGGCCGGGGAACTCTCGCAGAGTCGCATGAGCATCACGCAGGCAGTGGTCAGTCCGGGAGGATGCGTCCCTAGATGCAGATAGTTTTCGGAGAGAGTGCTGTCCTGAATCCGTTCCCGGTAAGTCGCCAGAAAGTGCTCCAGATTCCGGGCGTCGGTCCGGGCCTGGGTGAAGTAACCGGAAGAGCGTTCATAGTGCAGAACGAATGGCACACGACTCAGGCCGGAGATACCCGGCACCGAGTCCACCAGACTCAGAGTCCACAAGGTTCCCATCCCCCAGAGCAGTAGAAGAAGCGTTACCCGCTGATGTTTTGTCAGCAAATCGATCCTGGAAGCACCCCATCCCACGACAGCACAGAGTCCCAGTCCGGCCAGGACAGAGGGCCACAACCCCGGCACGTCCAGAATCGTGAAGGGATAACGCGTCCAGGTCCATTCATCAGGAATGCCCAGCGGAATCGAGGTGCCCCAGAGAATTCCCAGTTGAACAATCGCCAGCACGACTCCGCAGCCCAGACCAATCGATCTGTTGCGTTTTGTCTGCTGATGGGACACGGGGGGCGGGACGGTCATTCGAAAAGTTGCGGCTTCTGCCGTTTGACATAGACCTTACGGGGCTTGCGTTCCCCCTTTTTCTGTTGAATCTCCTGGGCTGCCTGTGTACTTCGCACGCTCATGGTCGGTTCCGCAGCACCACTCAAGGCATCGCCAGGTTGAATGCCATCCAGTCGTTCCAGACCAGACCGGATGTACTCTTCCGAGAGATCAAAGCCGATGAATTGCCGCTGTAGTTTTTTCGCCACAGCCAGCGTTGTGGCACTCCCGGAAAAAGGATCGAGCACAATTTCATTTTCATGCGAACAGGTGCGGATGATCCGTCCCAGCAGTTGCTCGGGCATCTGACAGCCATGAAAACCTGCCCGTTCTTTAAACGTCCCCGCCACTCGTGGGAAGTACCAGGTGTCTTCCTCAGCGGTAAACTTCTCTGCGATATCCTGCGGACGCAGAATCCAGGTGTCATCCGGCAGACGGCCATTGGGATTGGCTCGTTTGTCGTTGTAAACCAGTTGCCTGGCCGATGGGATCCGATTCTCCAGCTCCGCTCCCCGAAAGGTGAACTCGTGCTTGTTTTTGACGAAATAAAACAGATGGGCATGCGAGCGGGTGAACTTGTTTTTGCAGTTCACTCCGAAGGTGTAATACCAGATCACCCAACTGCGGGTATGAAACCCGATTTCCTGGCTGAGCAGTTTTAACTCTGCCGCGTATTCATCTCCAATGGCCAGCCAGAATGTGCCATTGGATTTCAGAACGCGATGCACGCCGGAGATCCAGGCCCGGCACCAGTCCAGGTAATGCTGGTGCTCTTTGACGTCGTCGTAGACGTCGTACTCATAGCCAATATTGAAGGGAGGATCGGCAAATACCAGATCAACGCTGCCTGCGTTGAGCGCATCCATCCCCTGCACGCAATCCATGTGATAGATTGAGTTCCAATTAAGCGACACCGGCACGTTATCTCCTGTTTCATTCGGGATGAAACCGCCCTTTGGCGCTTCTTCTTCGGACAAACAAGTCCTGTTCTTTCAGGCTTGCATCTGGCTGCTCTCCTTGTGAAAGCATGCCATCTTCCGAAAATATGCCACTGAATATGCCACTGATGGGAGCTCACTCAATCTCCGGATTGGCGGGTCTGTTCCGGCCATCACCAGGATTCTCGTGCTCCGAGAGAACTCGAATCGTTCGCATCATAGAGGTTCGCGCGGTGTCTCGAAAGCAAGTGGCCGGGAACGCTTGCAGACACATCTGCACAGAAGATCTGTCAGCGTCCCGGCACGAAACGACGAATCGCGTGAAGAGAAAACATCAATGGTGATGGCGATGTCCGCCGCGGTGGTAATCATAATGCCCCTCGCGATGGAACTGATACCCGCCAGGAATGTAGTGCAGATGGTTTCGATGAGGCACAATCCGGCCCGGCACATAGTCGAAATGGCTGGTATCATGGTAGTGGTAGTGACCACGTTGGCGAACGTGTCCCCGGTTCCCATAACCATGAATATGCCCACGGTGACCAGTGTTGAATCCGATGCCGCTACCATACGGTCCCGAGTAAATATGGACTCCACCCGCAGAGGCCGTCCCCGCTCCAGACAGCGCGAAGCCCAAAACAACAGCGGTCGTCAGTGCGAAAGTCTTCATGAGAATACTCCTTTGGAAATCTCCTTTTCCCTCTCTCGACCCCACTGGCCGATGCTTACGCTGAGATGAAAAGGCAATCCCTGTGCCCCAATTTGAAGTGATGCCGCAATGCATTATCAGCAAATGTGTTACACAATACCCATGCCTCCATCGGCAGATCTTGCCGGTGTCGCATTTTTGATAATGTGTTGTCGTTTTGAAGACGGAATTTCGACCAGTGATAAATCGGACATCACAGGGTGCATGCGTTTTAGATCACATGATTCCCGCATCGACCGCGTTCCGCCACGCGGCGAGTTGCGTTTCATCAACCGAAACGCGCGCTGCGCGGACCCAGGCCAGAGCAACTTGCTCTAATCCACATTGAGATCGGGCAGCGATTCAGGATCAACCCGATTGGGGAATTCCACTTCAAAAGTGCAGCCGGACTGTCCGTCGTGGCGATCCTGAATACTCACACGGCCTCCGAGCTTGCGGACCAGTGTATAAACGATATAGAGCCCCAGCCCGGTTCCTTTGCGGCGACGTTCCAATTCACTGCCGCCACGATAGAAGATCTGAAAAATCTTTTTCCGGTCATCCCAGGGAACGCCGGCTCCATTGTTGGTAATCCGCAATTGAACCCGGTTCTTTCCCAGCTTCTTTAATCGCAGATGAACATCTGGCGGATCACCGGCATACTTGACTGCGTTCTCCACCAGGTTGCTGAGGATCAGGTCCACGACAATTTTTCGTGCTCGAATGACCAGGGGTGGAAGTTCCATCGTGAAAACTTTGTCGCGGGGGACTTTCCACTGCATGGCGGCAGAATCTGCGAATTGCTCCAGCAGCGGCTGCAATTCGATATCCTGAGGATCTTCATGATCGCCAATCGCATCCAGCCGTCCCACCTCCAGCAACTGATTGATCAGTCGATCCAGTCGATGTAACTCGCTCGCCATAATCGCATGGAATTCTCTGCGTTTTTCATCTGTCAGTGAACGCAACGAAAGAGTTTCCAGATAAAGCTGTAAGGCTGCGATGGGTGATTTCAATTCATGGGTCACGCTGTCCACGAAATTTGCCTGACGATTATTTAAAGCGATCTCCTTGAGACTTAAGACCAGCCAGAACGACAGACCTGCCAGAATCATCGAAAATGCCACCACTCCCACCGTCAACGTGGTCCACCAGTTGCTGCGTGCCAGAATGACAATCCAGCAGATCATCAATGTGAGGCATAACAGCATCAAGCTGACGCTGAGTGTGATCGGCAGACGGGTTTTACTGCGACGGCGAAAGTACGTACTCAAGAGCTTCGTCTACTTGATAAGTAAAGGACAGGCCGGGACATACGAATTCAATACGAAGAAATTTCAGAAACACGGCAGAAACACGGAGGCACGGAGGCACAGAGAACACAGAGATTTTTGTTGACATTTCCTATGTACCAGGAGGAACAGATTCCGCAGCACTTTGGTCTGCAATATCCGGGGCTGCTGTATTCGAGCTTGTCCCGTTTGGATTCGTTCCGATGGGATTCTCGCCATTGGGGGGAGTCCAGTCTCCCCATTGTGATAAATAATGTGCGAATGCGGGAACCTGATCCTTGCGTTCTTCCAGCCAGACCCGGGTACGATCGACGAGCAATTGTTCATTTTCCAGGGTCAGTTGTCCCAGCAGGACGCGCGTCCGCAGGAAGACGAAATAAGTATCCAGCACATCTCCCCGACAATAATCGTTAATTTCTTTGACCTTGCCAGCGTCATAGAGATCCTGAACCTGAGAGCCATCAACACCGGTCTTGCCTGGCTTGCCAATCAGATTGGCGAGCAGGTTCAGGCCCCCGTTCATGCGGGTGGCTCCAAAATTACTAAACAGATCCATGAGATCCAGGTGTGCTGTTTTATGATAACGGTTCCGCAACTGTTCATAGGAGGGGGCGCTGGTGTTAAACCAGTCTGGAAGCGAAATTCCATAGCGGTAGGCTGCCAGCTCCAGAACCGGCAGATCATACCCGCGGCCGTTGAATGTGATGAGAGTCGGGCGTCCATAATGTCGCCAGCCTTGCCAGAATCCTTGCGTGATGACATGAGGGCGATATTGCGGATCGTCCAGAACAGCGACGTCCTGCAGCTCGAAATCCGGCCCCACTTTCGCCACCGCCACTGAAACCGGCAGGACAAATGTAAACGGCAACACGTCTCTTCCCGTTTGTTCCAATAATTCATCCCGGTACTTCCGTAACGCCTCCGCGGGAGTGAGCTTCAGGGGAGCGTATTTCACTTTGGAGATGAGTTCCCCATCCCCCACAGTTTCCACATCGAAGATCAGATAAGACACTTTGGGAGTGGTTGCCATAAATTCCTCGTTCCAGCAGCAATTGCCGTTCGTCTCCAATTCACATTGAAAAAATCTTACGAACACGATCATCCATACTGATTTCTTGATCCCTGAATGCAAGTCACATGGAGTAAATGGTTGACGACGACGAAGCAATCCTGAAAAACTCACCTTCAGGAGCGCAAGTTGTTCACCAGCAGACAGAATTGGGAAAAACGCTCTCCGTCGCTTGGAATCACTGGAAATGGCAGGTACGATCGACCGTTAGATAAATCAGAGACGCAAGCGAACCGTTCCTGTTTCGATGTTTTTGTCGGTGCAATTTGCGGGCGGTTCGTTTTCAAGGAAATGGCAGGGCGAATCTGGGTTTTCGGTCACTGCTTCAAGGAAGTGAGCAGTTCTGCCGACAAAAATGGATTCCTGAGGATGGCGACACTCTCCGAAATGCGACTCCGATTCGAACGGATACCAGGCTGTAAGCTGGTGTCTGCCGATGTCTACATTCAAGGTTTGACAGGGCACCAGCCACTGACCCGCTCGGATGAACCGAGTGCTAATCTTGTGGGTCTGTTGAATGAAGCCACCGGAGACCGTATTCTGGCAGCAGTTGAAGATGTTGCTCGCAGCAGGATTCGTATTCCGAATCTGGCGAACTGAGCATACTGGCAGGTAATAACGTTGCCGTTTGCCGTAAACGCATGATCGGTGCGATTGGAGGCAATCCTGGGCATCCTCAGAAATCTGCGAAAATCGGTCTATCCATCGAGCCCTTGACGTGTTCTAATAAGGTCGCTCAGGAGTTGATCTCACGTCGTAGAAGGTGTTTGAAATGCACTTTTTGACGTTCGAGATTACTAGAAGGACTCGGCAGTCAACGGCTTCTTGACTGGCTCCACGGCCGAGCACCGTCGTTGTTGTTGCCGCAAGAGTGATCGCGGCACGGCCACTCATCGGGCGGTCAGAAGGATGGAATTCGAAAGCTGATGTCGTGTCGCAGCTGAGACTTGGATTCGCCGTTACGAAAATGCCCCTCATGGGGAGATCTTATTCGATGCGGACAATTCTGGTGTTAAAAGTCGGCAAAGCACTGGTTTCGAGTTCTTTTTCGTTCTGACGATGCGGGTGAATTGGAGATTCGTCGGCGGAGTCACCATTGCTTTGTCAACTTTGAAAAATCCGGGTAAGTCTTAACGTAAAGTCCGACATTGAAGGACCTTTCGCGATGACGCATCCCAAAACCAAACCCTGACAGGGCACGATCAGTCTCGTGGAGCCTCAAGGCTAACAAGGCTGAATTGACAGATTACGGAATTCACCGTGAACAGGCCCAGAGCCCGCAGCGGAAACTCGAAAACCTGTCAGGACAGCGCCATCAACCTGTCAGGACAGTGCCATCGGACCAGACAGACAGGACCAGACAAACAGAAGTCCGGCCAACTATTTTTGAAACCTCCTGCTTTTGAAACCTCCTGCGGTTCAGATCCAGAAAAATCAGCCCAGAGCTGTCCCCAATAAAACACTTGTTGAATTCATAGAAAAATAGACCCCCCAGGACGGCAGATCAGCCACAGTCTGACTGCAATCCTGACCCGGGTTTGAACATTGAAGGGCGAAGATGCAAATGCAACAGACTGCGAAATTCGTACGACTCCTTCCTAGCATGGAAGTTCCCAGATACGCCCATGTCCCGGGGTCCGGAACGCCGCACCCCTATCGCGATCCGCGTGGACACAGTTACAGCAAGCGCCCACAAATTCCCAAAGGACTGAAAGAAAGCCAATGGGCGGAAAACCGTAGCTATCTGATGGCCCTGGACTATTTTAATCTGGGTTTCTACTGGGAAGCCCATGATGAATGGGAACGACTGCTGCGCGCGACAGGTGCCGATACCTTGTGCGGGTTGTTCCTGAAAGGATTGGTCAAGATGGCCGCTGCCGGGATTAAAGTCCGGGAAGAAAGCATTCACGGAGTCCGCCGTCATGCTGCTTCCGCCGGGGAAGTCTTTGCAGACGTGGCGGCTGAATCCGATCAGGATCGATTCTGTGGCCTGAGTTTCACTCTGCTACAGTTTGCAGCGGACCGGGCCGCCCAACTGGCATATCCCACCGATCTGGAAGCGGGTCGCCCGTTACGGGTCTTCCCGTTCATTCTGATGCCGGAGCCCGTCCCCCTGGTCTGACGGTGAGGTCAATCTTTCAGACATTTATCATGAAGCGGGCAGAAGATGGTCGGGCGCCACTCCGATGGTCCCGTCCCTTTGCTCGTGCCCTGTCAGAGCTCAGTTTTGGAATGCGTCATCACGAAACCTCCTCCGTTGTCGGACTTGGCGTGAAGACCGACCCGGATCTTTAGAGGTGACAAAGCACTCGGTCACTTTCATCATGCATCCATTGCCGCTGGACCGCGAAGAATATATCGAGCAAGCATACTTCTTCCGTGTTCTGCGAGAGCGGATCGAGAACGGCACACCCATTCAGGAGATCTTGACCGGGGTTCGGGAAGAGATTCTGGCCACGACCAAGCTCCCCATGGCGATCGATTTTCTCATCGGAGAGTTACAACTCAAAGGACGTATTGGCGAAGGAATGGGGCGATTGCCTCATTATTTCACTGCCTTTCAGACATTTATCATGAAGCGGGCAGAAGATGATCGGGCGCGTCTCGATTTTCATATTGCGGTCCACATTCTCGAACGGGAAGCAAAATTTCGCGCCAGCCAGGACATGCAGGCAGCTGCATTATTCATCTATCAATTCGAATGTATCGCCCGGAACCGCCTGGGTTATGATCTGGGGATGGTGGCAGTCGCGGATGATCCCTATTACTCACCGGCATGGAAAGCCTGGATTCGACGTGTTCGATTTGATCTGGGGACGGTCGATTTTGCATCCCTGGTCTATCTCCAGTCGCAATTGTACCAGGATTTGCAGCAGGAGAGTTCCTATCAGCAGCACTCGGTTGCCGAAGACATTTCGGAAAATTCCGTTCTTTTCAGCACGTCGGCGGGACGAATTGCCCGCGCGAATCGGGGCAAAGATCCTCTCTATCTCTTTGCTGCATTACAACGACAACTGGGGTATCCCAGTGTTCCCCGCTCCAAAACAGTAGAGACAGTTCACCCCTTCCCTCCTCAGGTTGAGGCGCGCTTTCAACGTCTGGAAGCCCGGCTGGCACTTGTCGAACAAGAACAAAAGGGAGGCCTGGACCTCACCAAATTCTACAAGCCGGAAACCCCGGAAACATGACCGCCAGGCGGCCCATTAAAGTCCAGCAGCCGAGCCTTCTGCCAGGCCCTTTCCAGAACATTGATTGTTTCCGCGAGCAAGTTCGCCGCAGTTTTGTTACGGGTTCTTAACATCTTCGGCTTTTTCGTCAGCTGCTTTTTCAATCGCCTTGGCATCGGCTTTGCCTTCTTCCTTAATGGCATCGGCCTTTTCTTTGCCCGCTTTTTCAATGGCGTCTGCTTCTCTCTCTGCCGATTCTGTTTTTGCGGCACCGGTAATGGTTTTGCCAGCTTCGTTACGAACGCTTTCCGCCTCGTGTTTGGCAGCGTTTTCTACGTTTTCAGCGGCCTCATCAGAGAGATTGCGAACTTCATCCGCCTGCTGCCTGCCTTCTTCTTTAACTTCTTTGGCCTGACGATCCGCTGGCGTTTCATTACAGCCAGAGAGAGCGATCACAGGCATTGCCAGGCATGCAGCCACAAGTGTGTATTTCAAAGCTTTCATGATGTTTCCCTTATTGATGGTTTTGAAACCTGACTCATCAGACCCGCACCCGCAAACGGACCATGAGAGTCAGCAAACAACCAGAGGAAGGTTGTTCGACACGTTGAGAGTGCATCCCTTATCAGATGTGTGAAGGCGATGTTCTATTTTCAGTGCTCAGGCGAGAACAATCGTCTTCCGACAAGGGAGAAAGGCGAATGCCATACCAGTTCGAAAATTCTCGAGCACAAACGCCAAAACACTGAGTTCACCGCATCTCGGTTTCAGTGATGTGGTCAATACTCAACCATGATGTCCGCTCATCGGCCAAGGCGATCTGGCATTTTTCAGAGCAATCAGACTCATCGCCCCCCAGCCACTTTTATCTTTCATCATCCAATTTCCATTCGATCTCTTTCTTTCAACGGCGATCTTCCAAGCGGATGTCGCTGTTGGGGGCAGATCATCTAAAGCAAGTTGCTCTGGCCCGGGCCCGTGCAGCATGCGTTTCACTTGATGAAAGACTGCTCTCCGCGTGGAGGAACGCGGCCAATGCGGGAATCATGCACCCTTGTCTGAAGAAAGAGAGACTCGCAGCAACGTAGACTGTGCGCAATTTGAGCGAATTCTGTGTTCATGACTCCGCACTCCCGCAGATATTGCAGCCCGCACGACATTGACATCATCAATTGTATGAAAATATGTTGCTGGCAGAGCAGTCGTGCTGTGATTGCCACCATGGATGGAAGAGTGGATTTTGTTCAAGATCAAGAATGCCTGATGGGGCAGGCTTCGGCGTGGTGGACGATCCATGGGTGTGATATACAACAGCCTCAAATGGTCATTGTTTGAAGGAAGAACTCATGAGTGAAGCGATTCTGGCCGTCCATGGCCGGCAAATTCTGGACAGCCGCGGCAACCCGACAGTGGAAGTGGACGTTGAACTTGAAAGTGGTGCAGTCGGACGTGCTGCCGTCCCCAGCGGCGCCAGTACCGGAGCCCACGAAGCCTGCGAATTGCGTGATGGCGATAAATCCAAATACCTGGGTAAGGGCGTTCTGAATGCTGTTTCCAATGTGAATGATGAGTTGGACGCGTTGCTGTGCGGCATGGACGCCTTTGATCAGGCGGCGGTCGACATGGCGATGATCGATGCGGATGGCACCGCCAATAAATCCAGGCTGGGTGCGAATGCGATTCTGGCCTGCTCCATGGCTGTGGCCCGGGCGGCGGCGGCTTCCTGTGGACTGCCATTGTTCCGTTATCTGGGAGGGGTGGGGGCAACCCGTCTGCCGGCTCCCATGATGAACATCATCAACGGCGGAGCCCATGCCAACAACGGCATCGATCTGCAGGAATTCATGGTGATGCCGCTGGGATTCGACTCGTTCTCTGACGCACTCCGTTGCGGCGCGGAAGTTTTTCACAGCCTGAAAAAAGTGCTGAATGACAAAGGGATGAGCACAGCTGTGGGAGATGAAGGGGGCTTTGCTCCGGACCTGAAGAACAGCGAAGAAGCTATTCAGGTGATCCTGCAGGCGATTGAAAAGGCAGGCTATACTCCCGGCGATCAGGTGAAAATTGCCCTGGACTGTGCCTCAACGGAACTCTACGACACGAAGAGTAAGCTCTACACCGTGGAAGGGAAGACGTTTGACGCTGCCGGGATGGTCGATCTGCTGGCCGGCTGGGTCGATCAATACCCCATCTGTTCCATTGAAGACGGCTTCTCGGAAGATGACTGGGACGGCTGGAAGTTGTTCACCGATCGTGTCGGCACGCAGATTCAAATTGTGGGTGACGACCTGTTCGTTACGAATAGCCAACGTCTGGCAGAAGGGATCGACAAGGGGGTGGCGAACAGTATCCTGGTCAAAGTGAATCAGATCGGTTCGTTGACCGAAACGATTCAGGCGGTCGATCTGGCGTTCAAGAATGGCTATACCGCTGTGATGAGCCATCGTTCCGGGGAAACCGAAGACACCACCATTGCCGACTTGGCCGTCGCACTGGGAACCGGACAGATCAAGACCGGTTCCGCCAGTCGGACCGACCGGATCTGCAAGTACAATCAGTTGCTCAGAATCGAAGAACTGCTTGGCCCCGCAGCGGTCTATGGTGGCACCATTTAGAGCAAGTTGCTCTGGCTGGAGCCCGCGAGCGCACGTTTCGACTGATGAAACGCAACTCGCCGAGTGGAGGGCAATGCGGGGTCAATGCGCTCTCGATCGCGAGCAAGTGACTCCCAACGTTGCCTGAGTGACGCGTGCTTCGATCATTGAGAAATATTCTTCGCGGGGAGTAGTCGGATCACTCCCCGCGGAGTTTTTTACTTAAGAGCAAGTTGCTCCGGCCTGGGCCCGCGCAGCGCGTTTCAACCGATGAAACGCAACTTGCCGCGAGGCGAAACGCCGCCAATGCGAGTGCCCTGTCAGAGCTTAAGTCTCAGGGTGTGTCATAGCGGAACGTCCCCCGTTGTGGGACTTTGCGTGAAGACCTACCCATTTTTTTAAGTTGACAAAGCACCAGGTTAATGCGCTTTACTTTCCAACCGATGGGTCTAAAGCCCTCGCCTTCAGGCGAAACCTTTAGGTTCTACTGTTCGGAAATAATCAATTCCAGACTGAAAGGTTTTCGTGAATCAGTCTTGTTTGAAGGTCTG
>Ga0182738_1000337_pt1 | contig 69020 bp, 55 predicted proteins | sample eDN5th30CBELigMG_FD_128876 | JGI IMG/M metagenome (GOLD analysis project Ga0182738, IMG submission 128876) | Enriched Miracle-Growth compost microbial communities from Emeryville, California, USA - eDNA 5th pass 30_C BE-Lig MG (version 2)... ... | reverse complement strand
CCGATCCAGCCCCAGCAACAACCCGTAATGCTCAGAAAGTGTGTTCATCCCCACAGCATCCAAAATCCAACCCGCCCCCGCCAGCCCCAAACAACATCACCCACGAAATTCTGAGAAGAACCCCAATTGTGTTCATGGATAGTCGTCATATTCTACAACCTTGGATCGACTGGTTCGCTTTCCATGGCCAGAACGCCGAAGACACATTCATGAACCCGTCGGAGCGGTTCTTTCCGGACGAATCGTTCCAGTGCTTCAATTCCCAGGGCAAATTCACGTAGTGCCAGTGAGCGTTTGCGACCCAGGCTGCGGTTGCGGAGGCGAGGGAGGTTCTCAGCGGAGTCGTAGTCCGGTCCGTAAATGATTCGCAGGTATTCTTTCCCACGGCATTTGACTGCTGGCTGCACCAGTCCTTTCTTGCCTCGCATGATCCAGTCCAGAGGTTTGACGACCATGCCTTCGCTGCCATGGCCGGTGAGATTCGTCCACCAGTTGATTCCAGCGGAAACACTGACCAGATCGGACAGGTCGATGATTTTAAATTCGGTCGCCAGCAGCAAGTCAGTATCTTCTCGACAGATTTTTGCAAGCGTCTCCATGTGCCAGACGTGATTCTGATCGACATGAACCTTGTCTTCCGTGGCCAGCAAATGGAACGGAGCGAGTTTCAAATCATTCAGTGATTCCACGGACCAGCAATATTGCCGATAAGCGGTGACGAACTGTTCGACACTTCGCTGGCGACCATGGTAACGCTCAAGAACAGCAGATGCTGTCGATTGATTGTCACCTTCCAATTTTCCGGCAGCTTGTTCGAGAGCACTGATGACCTTCGGCAGTGAGGCACTTCCCGCAGAACCGACAGCGGCATACTGAGAACGGAGCAGTTCCTGGGCCTTGGCCGACCAGGGCATCAGTTCGCAATCCAGGCACGCCCAGGCGGTGTTGAATTCTTCCCAGAGCCCTGCTGCCGTCATGGCGAATCGCAGCCGGTCGAGGAACGCTGTTTCCAAGTCCGAGTCGTTGAAGAACCGCCTACCGGTGCGGGTGTAGATGATTCCCGCTTCCCCTTCGGTGATTCCGAATCGATCTCGAGCGGCATCCTGATCCTTGCAGATCACAACGACCGCTCGTGATCCCATGTGTTTTTCTTCGCAGACCACCTGCGAAACGCCCTGGCTGCGAAAGTACGAAAAGGCTTCGGCAGGATGTTCCAACAGACCCGGTTCGTTCGAAGTTTCGCAGGGAGACATCGTGGGAGGGAGATAGATCAGCCATTTGGGATTCGCCGCAAACCGGCTCATCACCTCCAAAGCGGCTGTCGCATTTTCTTCCCGAACAGTCACATTGTGATGAAGACGAGTGGAAATGATCCGTTTTCCGAGCACATCATCGGCATCAAGAATGTCATCGTTTAACTGCTGGGCAGACAGGGGCGAAGATTGCCGGTCATCGATCAAAAATGGTCGAGACGGTTCGCAGTAAGTTCGTTTCGCCTGAATCGAGACGAACTCGTTCTCCGGATACCGTAGTGCAGTGAGTTTGCCTCCAAAGACGCAGCCAGTATCGATGTTCACCGTGCGGTTGAGCCATTCCGGGTGCGGAACGGGAGTGTGTCCATAGACGACTGACGCCGAACCTCGATATTCCGCTGCCCAGTTGTAACGGACCGGCAGTCCAAACTCGTCCGTTTCGCCGGTGGTCTCGCCGTACAGGGCGAATTCACGGACCCGGCCTGAACCCCGTCCCTGATATTCCTCTTTCATCCCGGCATGAGCGACGACCAGTTTGCCGCCATCCAGAACGTAGTGACTGACGAGGCCATCCAGAAACTCGGCCAACTTCCGGCAGAACGGTTCTCTCACCTCATCTGGCAAAGCGTCAATCTCGGCCATCGTCTGGGCGAGACCATGCGTCAGTTGTGGATTCTTGCCGCTCAGCTTTCGCAACAGCTTCATATCGTGATTGCCAGGAACGCAGATGCCGGTTCCGGAGGCAACCATTGTCGCCACGAGTCGCACGGTATCCAGCACTCGGGGACCACGATCCACGAGATCGCCGACAAACACGGCTTTACGACCTTCAGGATGGGAATAGAAAGTCGGAAGGATGAGGGATGAAGGATGAATTGAATTATCTGTGTTCATCCTTCCGCCTTCCTCCTTCATCCTTTTCTCATATCCCAGTGCAGCCAGCAGTTCCTCGAGTTCATCGCAGCAGCCATGAATGTCGCCAATGATGTCGAACGGACCATGTTCGTCCTTGCGATCATTCCAGAGTGGAACCCGTTCGATGGTCGCCGCTTCGATCTCTTCCACCGATTCCATCACAAAGACATGCCGAAACCCTTCTCGCTTGAGAGCTTTGATCGAACGGCGAAGCTGGGATCGCTGCTGTTGAATGACGTGCGGGCCGAACATGCGGTCATCACGATTGCGGTTCCGTTCGTGACAGACCTTTTCCGGTGGATTGAGCACGATGGCCACCGGCAGACAGTGATACGACTTCGCCAGTTGAACCAGCGGTCGGCGGGCTTCCGGTTGCACATTGGTCGCATCGATGACCGTCAAGTGTCCCCGTGCGAGACGCTTGGCAGCGATGTAATGCAAGACTTCAAACGCATCATTCGTCGCCGCCTGATTATTTTCGTCGTCGCTGACCAGTCCCCGGCAATAGTCCGACGACAACACTTCCGTCGGCAGAAAATGCTTGCGAGCAAATGTGCTTTTTCCCGATCCACTGGGACCGATGAGAACGACGAGAGAGAGATTGGGGATGGTGAGTTTCATTCTGTCGATTTGGCCCAGATTTTCTGCCACTCAGGGAATGCTGCTGCCCATGTTTCAGCTTGTTCTTTTGTTCGAATCCAGCAGTTCTTGTTCGATTCGATCAGTTCAATCACTCTCGGTTGATAAACCAGCTTCACTCTGAAATTTTCGAGCCATTTGACATGTACTGCACAGGTAATAAAACGCCGACTATGTCGGTGAAGCCCTATACAGATCACGCCGTCACACGTGCCAGCATAGCAACCTGCAATGTGAACTCTCGTTCCACCTCGAAACTGTCGAGTACCGACCTTGACCTCTTTACCACCCGGACCAAATGGATGTTCTCTTTTGATATTTGCGACGATACACCAGATACCAATGGCATTGTCATCTTGTGCTTCGGTCATTCTCCACTCCATTGAGACGCAGTCGCACCAACAGGTCATTCAACGCCGTGGCCCCAGCCGGGACCTCTGGGAGTCGGCTCTGCTCGAAGGCTGTTTCCAGTTCCCCTCGCAGCCGTTCATATTCCCGTTCGTGAAACCTCAAATCAGCCTGATCGAGCGTTCCCTTCTCCGTTCCACTGACTTTCTGCTCGATCAAATCAGGAAGATACGGCAGGCGGAACGTCACATTGAGATGAACCAGATTCGCTTCCACCTGCCCGGTTCGCATCAGATGGATTCCGGTCAGCAACACCCGGTAGACGTACAGCAGCGGTTTGACACGTGGTGGATTGTCCTTCTGGAACAGCTTCCACTGGGTGGCTGCGAATCCCAGATAGTGATGGGCGTGATGCTTTGTCAGGCAATCGGCAGCGATGGCCTTGAGTTCCTCATGCTCCGGTGAAGTCTGAACAACCAAGGGAGACAACACCTGTTCCATGACATATCCGTTCTTCTTCAGCATCAGTCCGAAGAATTTTTTGGCATCGTGTGTGACCAGATCGATTTCCAGGCCATCGTAAATGCCGGATTTCTCAATCGTCTCGTGGCCGGGATTCAATCCGACGACCTCTTCCAGCGGCAGCAGATGCACGCCTCGCAGATCGAAGTCGGAATCAGGAGACGGAAATCCATACAGATGCGCTCCGCTGATCGTGGCGAAGAGCAACGGGTATGGGTGATTAGCAACCTGCTGGTGGAGCAAACTCAATGGCAGACCAAAAGGTGGCACAGACATTTCTGTCTGTGCAAAACCAAGCATCATGTCAACTCCTTGTTGCAATACCGGAACGGGTAATTCTCCAGGTGTTTCACCAGTTCTGCTTTGACAGGATTCTCTGCCATGTACCGTAGCTTTTCAGCAAACTCATCTGCATCTCTGACAAGGCGGTCCCAGGATTCATCTTGCCAGATTTGCCCCTGCGATTGCCGATTCAAGTTGATTTTGCGAGCGGACAGTCCTTTGATCCCCTTCATGACTCGGGAAAGATCATAAGGCGGTTGTGGCTGAATCAACAGATGCACATGGTCTGGCATGATCACAGCAGAAGGCAACCGATAAAAGCAGTCTGAGCCTTCCAGGAGATATTGTAAAACAATCGACTTCTCAAGGTCGCTGAGCGTGCCATTTGCAACTCTGAAAGTGACGAAATACACACTTCCTGCCAGTGACCAGTGAGGAAGGTTTCGTCGTCGGATGTTCAAGTTGTCGTTTGCCATAGCCCACTTTGTACTGCAAAACTGCACAGACAGAAATGTCTGTGCCACCTCGCAGTCTATCTTGATGTTTCTTTCACCGCTGCTCTGCGGGCTTTTACCAGATACGCATTGGCTCTCTCATAATCCGGACGCTCCGGCAGCGTTGTCTGTTCCAGTGCCTGATCAAATTCACGGTGCAGGCTCAGCCGCCACTTCTCTGTTTCTTCCCAGGGAATCTCACCCTTCTTGATCGCCAGCAGTTGTTCCCGATGGTCATCCACTCTTACCGGCACGAACCCTTCTCGCAAAACATGAATCCCGGAGATCAATAACCGGACCAGGTGCATGACGTGTTTCCATTTCACCTGCCCCTGATTGCGGATGTCCGCCTGCATTTTCTTGAACTGGGACATCACGTACCCGTTGTACGTCTGATACACCATCCGGGAGAGAAAAATCTCTCGCATCCCGAGCAGTTCCGCCGCCAGTGGAGTCGCCTTCTCCACCAGTGGACTGTAGAGACACTCCAGCACGTTCGGGTTCGCCTTCAGGGCCAGCACGAGGAACTTCTGAATTTCCCAGTACGATTCCTGAGTTTCATAGCATTCCAGTTGTTCAGGAACCCCATACAGCGACCAGTGCAGGTCCGCTGGCGGCAGATAAAATCCCCGGCGGTCAATGTCTGACTCCCCATCCGCAAGACCATACGCCTGCGATCCAATGATGCACTGAAAGATCACCCGGCTGAACAGTTCACTTCCCTGTGCAGACAGACTGCTATCACCGATCACTCCCTCTTTGAACTTCGTCAGCGTCGTGAGATCACCGGAGTTCAAAGTCTCTTCAACACCATCCGGAAACTTCACCCGGTAGGCATGATCAAGATCACTCGGCGATTTCACAACAACACCGACCGCTCCCCGAGGATGCAGGGTCCGTCCGTTCTGGCCGATGATCTCTCTAAGGACGACAACTTGAGTGCCGGTCGGGAGGATGAACGGAGGACTGCTGGAATTTGAATTCATGGTTGTGATCGACCCGGTTCACACTGGTTTGGCTGATTCTGAAGGAGTTCCGACGAGATATTTACCAAAGGTCTTGAGGTACGGTGTTTCAAATTGAATCAGAGAAATCTCCCCATAGAGAATCGCTGCAGGTACTTCTTCCCAATGTCCGAGAGCATCGAAGTGATGAAAATGCACCTCAGATTCACCAGTTGAGGAGATTTGCCCAATATAAAAATCCTCATCGTCTTCATCTTGCTCCTCACACTCGATGATCATTCGTTGAAATTGCTTGCTGATCGCTTCCAACGCCGTCTTCATGTTGGACACGTCGACATTCCAATCGATCTTCAGACCGGACAGCAAGCCTTCACTGGTAAGCATCTTGTCCCAGTGACGTTCATACTTGCCGGACCGACATTCTGTGACATCAGCGACTCGAAAGACCGTATACCCGTCGGGCATGAAGTCGTGAAAACAATGCATGAGTCCGAGTGAAGGGGAAAGCTCCAACAAGTATCCATTCAAATAAGGATTGCTGGGGAAATTTCGCTCAACCCGAATCTTCTTTCCGGTGCCAATATGCTTATGAAGTTCTTTATGCTTGGAGGATAGGCAATCTTGATTCTCTTCGTTCATTCTTCACCCCACCGCTTTCATCCATTCAAACACTCCCATCTGCGTCGGCGAACCGACCACTTCATTTACCGGTCCCACAGGCAGGAACCGGACGGAATAACCGTGCTGTCCTGCCACTCGATTCGCCCAGTCCTGAAACTCCTGCCGAGTCCATTCAAACCGATGATCTGAATGGCGGAATTGATCAGCAGGAAGTGTCTCCCACATCACGTTGTATTCCTGGTTCGGCGTCGTCAGCACGACTGTCTGTGGCTTGGCAAATTCGAACAGAACTCGTTCGAACGCTGCCAGCCGAGGCGGATCAAGATGCTCGATCACTTCCACCACCGCAGCCGCATCGAAGCCTTCCAGTCGTTTGTCTCGGTAGATCAATGAACCGTGAATCAGCTTTAATCTCTCAGCCTGTCGTTCAGGAAGCCGATCCAGTTTCAGTCGTTTCTGAGCGATCTCCAATGAGCGAATCGAAACGTCCATGCCGACGATCTCGTCGAACTGCCGATCCTGAAGCAACTTCTGAAGAAGTTTCCCTTCGCTGCATCCCAGATCAAGAATCCTGCGGGCACCACTTTCCCGCAACGCTTCCAGAACAGCCCCATGCCGTTGGTCGTTCAAACTGAGAGGTCTTTCCAGCGATTCTTCGACTTGAGCTGATGACTCTGCGGTCTCAGTATCAATGGGGTCTTCTTCGACCAACCGGGCCAGTGCTTCCCGATACAGGCTGGACCGATTCTTGAGATACCGCCGAACAATCTGCTCCTTCTCCGGATGAGAAGCCAGCCATGTTCCGCCTTTCAAAAGCAGTTTCTCCAGTTCATCCTCTCCAACGAAATAGTGCTTCTCGTTGTCAAAGACTGGAACAAGGACATACAGGTGAGTCAGAAGTTCCGACAGTGTTTTTGTCCCGCTGATGGTCACCGAGTAATACGGACTCTCTCCCCATTCCGGAAACTGCTCATCCAGCGGATGCCGGACTGCCTCCACGGTGTACCCTAGCGGTTCGAACATCCGATGCAAAAATCCTTCACCACCTCGTACCGGAAGAACATCCAGCTTGGCAGTCAGAGGAATCGGTGTCGAAACCAGTTCCGGTCGATCCTTGCAGCGACCATTCAAAGCCGAACCAAACACCTGCGAAATGGCGACACTCAGGAATGAAGACGCCACATACGGGCGGTCATTGACGTAATGCCCCAAGAGGAAGCTGTCACTTCTGTTTCGCTGCTTTCCTCGAACCATCCCCACCGGATCGACATCCAGCAACAGACACGCTGTACAACGATGATCCATCACTTCCGGATAGAACACATGGGCCTGCCCGAAGCTCAGATCAAAACTCTGAAACCGATCCGGCCGCTTGTGTAGCAGAAAGCCAAGATCAGACGCCGGGGAATGAGTTGTCGTGATGGTCAGGAGCATCTGTTCATACTGGTAAGCGGATGATTGGTGATCTTGGGATTCTATTGCCAAAGCGACAATAATGTCGTGCCGGGACTACCATTCGTCGTACTCCGGTGAATCGACTTTTCGACCATATTCCTTTTCATACCGTTCAATCAATTCATTGACCTCCTCTTCCCGAATGGGCCATGAGAGTTCACACCATTCAGGAACGGGTGTGCCCGGATGATGCCAGGCAAACCAGGACGCCATGCGAAAGTAGAGATAAGCTGCTTTCTCCATGAGCATCTTTCCTTCTGTGAAGCATTATGGTGATTCCAATGTGAGGGTTACGACCTTCACCGTTGTCCTCCTGGCCACAAAACAGGAAAGGCCCACCCGATTCAACACAACCTGGCAGGCCTTCCATTCCTTCTGGATGTCATACCGGAACCCCAAACACCGGCCAGCGACCAACGGGAGCGACTTACCGCATCCGAGCGTTAGCTCGTACCGGGTGAAGGGCCTGGCCCTTCTCAGTCCCTAAAAGTAGTGATCCCGGTTCACCCCATCAAAAGCAGCCTTTCGACAGGCAGCACTTCTTGAAGCGTTGTCCGGAACCGCACGGACAGAGATCATTCCTGCCGAGCTTTTCCTCAAGCAGTTTCCCTCCGTGAATAATTCGGACGCCTCGTTTGACGTGCGTCTCGGACGGATAGCCTCGACGTCGCTTACTCATCGTTTCGAAAAAAGGGCTGCTCTTCGAAATGATCCTGATGATTCAGTCGCATGGGACACCTCCTGTTCAGTGAAATCAATCTACAACACCATGAGATGTGGTGTGCCTTTCACGACAATTGCGGCAGGAAGGAGGTTCACTCGGCTTTTCGAAGAATTGAAATGGCACGTCAAAGAACGGGAAAGCTAAACGTGCAGATGTCTGCACGGATGTTGGTAGCCCTATGGACTTGCGGGCCATATCTGGACGTTTGGAATAATCTGGATCAGTCGTTTCGAGTCTCTGGAAGAGTGAGTGCGTCGACTTCGGGAGAGTCTTCTTGAATTTCCACACCTCTCAGGTTCACTTCCCCTTTGGAGAATGCAATTCCTTCCTCCAAGCCTTGCTGGAGTCGTTCGAAGAGCGGTTTCCGTGGTGTCTCTGCCATGGTTTGGTCTTCTACAGTGGATGACATCTGCCCTGACCGGCAGTATACATCATTATCAGATCACCCAGCCCTCCTCTCAAACGACTTCACCAGCCCACCGACGTACTCTCGAATACGCACCTCACTGGGCTTCAAGGTTTCCACTTCCTCTGGAACTTCAGCCAGTGGTGGCAAATGACCGCACTCCATGTGCGACCGCTTCTCGTTGTAATAGCGGGTGAATTCCTGACACAGGTAATCCAGATGCCGCTTCCCGAAGATGATGAATTTGTCCAGACATTCCCAGCGGATGGTCCCCACGAATCGTTCGCACCTGCCGTTCAAATTCGGGGATGCCTTTGGCAAGGCATTGTGTCTCACACCGTATTGTTCGAGCTTGGCGACAAACTCTTTGGTGAACTTGGCATCTTGATCATGCATGACAATTGACGGCTTTTCGTCTCGGCTCATTGGTTTGATCGAGAAATGTCTCCGTCGGTTTCACGACCCAAGCGGAATTGGGGTGTTCCGTGGATTCGGAAACAATCGCTTCCCGGGTGGTCATGCACAGCCAGACCATGACGTACATCTCTTTAAGCCCTCGGGAAGTGACCGTCTTCACAGAGAAGAAATCCGTGGCCCATAATGTCTTCGCATGACGATCCACAAAGTTCTGCCAGGTATCTGTTGTTCGATCGGGAACTGGTCGAATCCCCTCTTCCTTCAGAATGTTCCGGACCGTCTGTCGGCTGATTTTTTTGATGCCGAGCTTCCGGAGTTCCCCGACTATGCGGGTCAAACCAAAATTTGTGAGAGAAGCGATCTGCAAGACCAGTTCCCGGATCTCCTGCGGTTTCCTCTGGCCTCCCTTGGGGTTCTTCTTCCGTTTGGGTGTCCCACTCTCTTCTTTCAGCCAGCGGTAGAATGTGGCTGGACTCACAATCGTGATCAGTTCTTCAATCGCTCGACCAAGAACCTTGCCGAACTTGATGAGCCGTTCCCGCTCATCTGTCCTGGTGTGAACCTGTTGAGGCAGTCGTGCCCGCAGGATTCGGTTTTCTTCCTTCAGAAACTGGATGTACTTTGCCAGTTCGTTGTTGGTCGCAGAGGCGATGAGAGCCAGCAACGGATGAAAAATGGCGTTCATTGGGCTATTGTCGGAATGTGTAATATGGAAACGAATTACACATTCGATTTACCCCGCTATGTCGTCAGGACAGGTGAAGAAATCAGGACTTTTGATGAGGTCTGGAGAGGTCACATTTCAGGGACTGATACAGGCCGAACAAACCGTCGAATCGGTCACTGTTGGGGAGTGTTCAGCCAATCCATGAGACAACGAGACCGGTCTGAAAATTCTGAAAAAACGTGTCGAAGGACACTTGGGAAAATAAGACGAAGGGAAAGGAATTCACTGATCAGAAAGTCGCTGAAAAGCGATTTGTGAATTCACAAGAATTTCCCTTTTTCAACCCACACGCCGACCACAACTCCGCATAACTCCGAAAAGCAAAACCGCTTCTAAAGTGAGCAGGAAAAGAGAGTTGAGTGCGGAAGTGCAATAAAATCAAAGAGTTGCAATTTTACGGGGATTCAAGCCTACGGAACCAATGGAGTGTCAGCGAATGTACTCGTCTGGGCTCCCTGCAGTTTCTCCGGATGCTGGACTGGATCGTCATCACCGTTGTCGCCCTACTCCATGACCGCTCTATACCTTGCGTCGAATAACAAACAACAGATCAACTTGGAACCTGCAATCAGTCCCAAAGGTTCATCGCTGGTCCGAACGAGAACGGCTTGTTGATCTCTGAAGAGAGCGCTGCACAGAAATCGGTTTATGGCAGAAATCGGTCACGTTCGCCGGGCTGAGGCATCCGGCAGGCGTCAAGCGTCCCGAACAGGCGATACCGAAATCTGGCAAACAGCCGATAACCCAGGTCTCGCAGGGGGGCTGGAATGATCCACAAAAAGGTTCCCAGAACACTCCAGTATCCCCCAAGTTGCCATAAGATCCGGACCACAGCAGCGGATCGGCGGTAAATTTGACCATCAAGGGTGACAATCAGGGTCTTCAGATTTTTAACGTCTGACAGGGGGAGAAAACGCTGGGCGGTCTCCCCCTGTAAGGGGGCATAAACCAACTTTCCACCAGCATCGAGTTTCATCAGAAAATTGATGGCAGCATTGCAGAATCCGCAAATTCCATCGAAATAGATAATCAAAGCAGGATCTTTATCTTTCCTCGCGACAGGAAGAGTTTCCAGCTTGTGTGGTTCCAGCTTGTCCGGTTGTGTCGTCATTTGAGCCTCTGGGGTTGATTCCTGGGGAGGTTCTTTGAGATCAACCGATAATGAATGTCGTCGATAACAGCCAAAAAACAAAGTAAAAAACGGATCACCTGTCATTTGTGGAAAGAAAATCTCCCACAGTCGGGTGAGATTTTGTGTGCGGCATTAAAAACGTTTACACAGACTCAATTTTGTTTGCAATTGGGTTTTGAGGGGGATAACGTATTTGTTGACGAGTCTCCCCTGGAATATTGCCGATGAAATGGGTGGTGCATCACACGCCGGGGACTGCCACGCGGATTACCGTATACAACGCATACAATCAGTTCAAATGCTTTTACCGCGGGCATCGGCGAGAGCAACTTGCTCTGATGCAGCTGCCGGCGTTGGTAGCAGGTGGACCAGAGATCGTCCAGAAAGTTTGCTCTTTCATGTCTTCCTCTCCCGAAATGTCTGAAGAGGCACTCACGCCGAACGTGGGCATGTGGGCACTCTCCATTTCATTGGGGGGCTCTCTCATTATTCATTTGTCGGCACTCGGGCTCCTGGCCGCGTTGTTGCTTCCTGCGGGCTCTCCTTCGACGACATCCGCCATCACGGGGGAATTCATTGACACGATTGTGGGTGGCGAAGGGGGATCTTTCGGTGACGATCTTGTGTTTCTGAATGGCGAAGCAATTTCCCTGCACTCTGAATCGGCAGAAAATGCCTCGGCAGAATCGATTTCCCCGGCAATCGATCTGGCGATAAATTCGACACCTCTCCTGCCACCCGTTCCACAGACGGAAATGAGCCTTGTGCAGATTCCCAACGAAACCGTTGCGGGTTCGCTGATGACGGGAACATTGGCCGATCCATTGCAGATCGGAAAGAACGGCGGAGGAAAATCGGTCGGGGCCGGAAGTGGTCGAGGAAAAGGGGCCGGCAAGGGAAATGGAAAGGGGAACGGCTCCGGGACAGGAACTGGAACGGGGGAAGGAAAGGGAAAATCGGGATTCTTCGGTCTGAAAGTCAAAGAGAAGAGTACCGTCTTTGTGGTCGACGCTTCCCGCAGCATGAACCTGCCGCATCCCGGGCCGTCTCACACGCGGTTTAATCGGGTGAAGCTGGAACTGGTGCGAGCGATCAGTTCGATGACGGAAGACGAAAAGTTCTTCATCATCTTCTTTGGAGATGTCGCGTACCCCATGCCGGCTGACTACATGATGGAAGCGACCCCACAGGTCCGCAAACGTTATCTGGGCTGGATGACAAGCGCCATGGCTGTCGGCAACGACACCATTCCGGATCAGGCACTGCAACTGGCGTTGCAACTCGATCCGGATCAGATTTACTTTCTGACAGATGGTGCATTCCGTCCCATGGTTGTCCCGGCGGTGACGGCTGCCAATAAAAAGGGAATCCCGATTCATTCTATTGGTTTCAGCGATAATCGCGGCGAAAATGTCCTGCTGGAAATCGCTCGACGCAATAACGGGACCTATACTTATATTCCGCCCGACGTCGATGGCGATGACGAAGAGCCGGGCGAAACCGCGCTTTCCATTATTGCACCACTGGGAAACCGATGATTCCGGATCGCTTTCACTGCCTGGTTGTCCGTCGAGATCCCGGTGGAAATATCACTTCAAAGATTGAAGAACAGAGACGTGCTGCGCTGCCTCCCGGCGAAATACTCCTGCGCGTCCGTTATTCATCCCTGAACTACAAAGACGCCCTGGCTGCGACAGGCCATCCGGGGATTGCCAAAACATTTCCACACGTTCCGGGAATTGATGCTGCGGGCGTGATCCTGGAAAGCCATGATCCCCGTTTTCAGATCGGCGATGAAGTGCTGGCCACGGGACATGAATGGGGTGTCGAACGCTGGGGAGGCTGGTCGGAATATCTCTCCTGTCCCGCGAACTGGCTGGTCCGTTTACCGGCCGGACTCTCTCTTCTCGATGCGATGACATTGGGAACTGCTGGATTCACCGCAGCACAATGCGTGCAGGCATTGCTTCATCACCAGATCACTCCGGACAAAGGGAATCTTGTCGTCACAGGAGCGACTGGCGGAGTGGGCAGCCTGTCGGTCATGTTGCTGCACAAGTTGGGATTTCGAGTCGTTGCGGTCAGCGGAAAACCGGATCAGGCAGACTGGCTCAGATTCATTGGGGCAGCGGAAGTTGCCGGCCGGGACCTGTTGAAGGAAGTCAAACCGCGACCGCTGCAATCCGGCCAGTTCGCAGGAGGAATCGACACTGTGGGTGGCTCCATGCTGGCGACGTTATGCAAGATGATCATGCATCGAGGATGTGTCGCCTGTTGCGGAATGGCGGGAGGAAGCGAACTCAATCTGACGGTCTTTCCCTTCATCCTGCGTGGACTGACGCTGACGGGAGTTGATTCCGCATGGTGTCCCGAAGAAGAACGGGCGAATCTCTGGAATCGGCTGGCCAAGCACTGGAGTCTTCCCCAGTTGGAAGCCACACGGACGCTGATTGAACTTTCCGCACTGCCGGAATTTATCCGACGCATACTCCAGGGCGAAAATGTCGGCCGGATCGTCGTCGACCTGGGCACGGGGTGAGAGTCTGTCCGGAAAGGTCAATTTGGGCTGTGATCGGCTCTTTTGCGTTCTGAACTTCGTCAGCCTGCATCGACGAATCCTGCGAATTCGCCTGCTTCGGCTTCCTTGTCAGAACACAAATCGCTCGATCTCGCCTGACAAAGCACCTTGCCGGACAGACTCTGAGTGCGATCTGAGATGAGATCGCATGACTCCCGCTCGGCCGCGTTCCGCCACGCGGCATTCGCTTTTCCTCAGTCGAAACGTGCGCTGCGCGAGCTCAGGCCAGAGCAACCTGCCGACGCAACCTGCCGACGCAACCTGCCGACGCAACCTGCCGACGCAATGTGACAAAGCAATGTGTCAAAGCAACTTGCTCTCATTCACGAAAGGACTTCGAATTCGTACTTCGCTGATGTGGTGAAATGAGTGTGGTGACACCACGCGTTCGGACTGGTTATTCAAGGCTGGTGGTGGAAGAGTTGACCGGCGGGTGTATGTTTCCGTAAATCTTTGACCATGGCTTTTGTGGCTGCTTCCACTGCGGATTCCCAGTGAGTTTCTCCGAATTGCTGGGCCAGCTGGCCTTTCTGAAATGCATACAGGATGCCTCGCGAGCTATTGACCAGAGCCCCCAGTCCCTGTGGGTCAAATGCACCTGCTGCGTCGTGAGATGTTCCTCCCTGACTTCCGTAGCCTGGAACCAATAAAGGGACATGCGGCATTTGTGTCCGGAGCTGTGCCAGTTCTTCGGGATAAGTCGCTCCGACGACGGCGCCCACCAGACCGTATGATTCATCGGCAACCAACTTGAAGGAGAGACGTTCTATTTCCCGGGCGACGTTTGAAAAGAGTGTCTCTCCATCTGTGAGTCGATCCTGAAAATCGCGTGCCCCGGGATTGCTGGTCCGCACGAGGACGTAAATACCGGCTCCCACTTTTGCAGCACGCTCCACGAAAGGCTGCAGCGTATCGATGCCCATGTAGGGATTCACCGTGAGTGCATCTGCCGAAAATGGCGCAGATTCCGGATCTGCCCCCGCCAGATAAGCTGCGGCATAGGCTTCGGCAGTTGATCCGATGTCTCCCCGCTTGGCGTCACAGATGACCATCAGGCCGGCAGCACGGGCATGGGAGATCACGTTTGCCAGGGCCGCGACTCCGGCGGGCCCACATTCTTCAAAAAATGCGGATTGCGGCTTCACAGCGGGCACCAGTGGAGCCACGACATCAATCACACGAAAGCAGAATTCCTCGTAGGCGGCCGCACGCATGGCGGTGGCCATGCCCCCTTTCTGTTCGACACGATGGCGGATCTCCACCGGCAGCAATTCCCAGCGCGGATCAAGCCCCACAAGTGCCGGCGTCTTTTTCAGATGGATCTGATGATGGAGACGCTGAATATAGCTATTCATGGGAAACGTTCTGATCATGCGGCGCGTCGGGCTGTCCTGGTACAGGCAGCGGGATCGATGGGAGGTCGCTGGCCGGAGAGAAAATCCGACACACCGACAAGGCGAGCATGAGTTTTAGCAACTTCCCGACTGAAGGTCAGGCGTTGCTGCAGCAGCCGCCGGCGATATTTCTGCTTCAGTTCCCGGGCGGTCTGGTGGGCATGTGCGGTGCCATGGATTTTCTGATCCAGATAGAGTCGAGACCAGGAAAAATGGCGTTCTTTCATTTCCAGCAGACCCGGAGCATCAGAAGAGGAGCTTCCAAAATTATGATGCATCAGCACCCGTGAAGTGAGGAGCAACTTGTAGCCGGCCTGCACCGCTCGTTCCGAAATATCGTCATCTTCATAATAAAGAAAAATCTCGGGGTCAAAAAATCCAATCGTACGCATCGCTTCCATACGCATGAGCATGGCCGCACCGACGAGAAATTGCGTCTGGTAGTCCGTATCAGGGAGATAGGGGGCCAGGATTTTAGAGCCAAAACCACTGGTTTTCACAGCGGAGGCAATTCCGGTATCACGGGCTGGCCAGGGGCCGGTGATGGCCACTTCCGGACGAACCATGGCGAGTTCGAGAAGTTGCTGGATGCCCCCGGCAGGGAGTCGAACATCGGGATTCAAGACCAGGGCAAACGGAGTGGTGACCGCATGCAGACCCAGGTTGTTCCCCCCCCCAAAGCCAAGATTCTTCGTGCTGGCTTGCGTTTTGACGCCGGGAAAACGCTGGCGAATTGCTTCACAGGTCCCGTCAAAACTCGCGTTATCGACAACAATCAGATGCTTCAGGCCGTGATCCTGGATGAGGGACTTTAACGACTCTTCAATGATATGGCGGCTCCGGAAAGTCACCAGAACGGCGGTCACTTGCTCGCTGACGTCTAGAGGAGTTACCGGAGTGGGCATTAACCACTGCATCCTTTCAATTGATTGGGGACTCTTCGACAAATTGAGCCGGGACATGGCCGAAGCTGGCGGGAAACCATCCCAGCTTACTGAAAAACGATAAAACTAGTCAATCGGTACTGTAAGCGTCCCAAGCTCTTTCAGTCGTGGACGATAGAGCACAGCTGGATGCACCGCGACCCGGGCAGGCATGGTGTGTCCAGACGCATTCTGCAAGCGCTATTGGGGTCGTATCGGATTTCCGACCGGAGCGGCTTGAATGGTTTAGGGCACGTTGCCGCTTTGTGCGGAAAATCGGGATGAGAGCGCATTCACCCCGTATGAGCCGGATACTGCCACGTGGACTCCAGCAAAGAATCAGTCCAAACACATTTACCACGGGCTCAGGCGAGAGCAACTTGAGGGGGATTCTGCCCCCCATCGGGAACCAAGCACCAGCTTTCCAGCATGCTTCGGTAGACTTGAGTTCCCTGTGCCAGATCCTCCAGCCGAATCCATTCATCATGGGTATGCGCCTGGGCGATATTGCCTGGTCCCAGAATGACACAATTTTCCAGCTCATAAAAATGGGCTGCATCGGTTCCATAGGCAACGGTCCGGGACTGGCTCGCTGCGGAAAATTTCAGGCACTCCTGTACGAATGTCGTCTGAGGGTCACGAAAGAACGGAGTGGCCCGGAAGGTCAGGACATATTCTAAACCATTGGCTTCCGCTGCGGACTTGATGCGTTCCAGGATCGGGTCGGTATTGATGTCCGGCATGGCGCGAAAATAGATCGTGCAGATACTTTTTGCAGCAGTGATATTCACTGCAGGATTGTGATCGTTGATCCCCAGGTTCATGGTCATGGTGGGGGGATTGAATTTCGTGTTCTGCCACTTCGGGTCCGTTTCCAGTTCTTCATTGAGCTGTTTCATGGCAGCCAGAAACGGGATCATTTTCCAGTTGGCATTCACCCCGCTTTTTGAACTGGAATGGGCAGCAATTCCATGCGCGGTCACTTCAATACTGCAGCCTCCCTTGTGGCCATGCACCACGTCCAGACTGGTTGGTTCTCCGACAATGGACCGGGAATGCCCCTGCACGATCTCGCGGAAAAGCTGCGAGTTTTTCTGAACCTGAGCAGCACCGTGCATGCCGGATTCTTCATCGGCAGTGCAGCAGAGATAGACAGGTGCCTGCAGCGGCCGCCCAGCCAGTTCTGTGACCGCTGCCAGCATGCAGGCAATCGAGCCTTTCATATCTGTACTGCCGCGGCCGTACAGCTTTCCTTCCCGGACGGTGGGAGTGAAGGGGCCATGTTCGGCAAATTTCCAGTCCAGAGCGGGAACGACATCGGTATGGCCGAAGTAGGCCATGCCTCCAGTGCCCGATCCCAGTTTCCCCAGAACGTTGACTTTGGCAACCCCATGGCCATCTGTGTATTCGACGCGTTCGATCTCGAATTTCAGTTGCTGGAGCCGGTATTCAACATATTCGGAGACAGGCACATTGGATTTCGAACTGACGGAATCGAATTCAATCAGTTCACTGGCATAGTCTAAAGCGGTTGGCATTGTCGTATCAGCCGTCGGAACTCGAGTGAGCATTACAACCAGATTGATCGCTGAGAGCCCAGTAAACCCCGTTTCGCGCCCCGGTGTTTCTGTGCTGCTGATATTGCCCTCGGCGAAACACGGAGATTTCTACATGGAATTTTGTTCCCTCGGGCCGGGAATTTCGATTTTTGTTGAACGAGGCCCGATCATTGTGATGCCGATCTGATGAGAGCGCTTCGACAAAATGGTGGTTCCGATTATTCCGGTGCAGGTTCTGGTTCCAGCAAGTGAAAATTCAGATCGATGGCGAGCAAGGCTCGCTGAGTTTTTCCGGAATCGAACACATCCATCGGAACGACAATCCGTCCGTTGGATAATGGGAGTTCCCATTCGAAATCACCGGTCTGGTGATCGACGGAGACGGATTGATCATCAATCGTGACCAATGCTCCGGGGCGTGTCGTTCCATTCATGACGAATTTCCCCTGAACTTTGAGCGGCGGGGGATCGGCACTGTTGAGCGGATCAAAAAAACGTTCCCCCCCCAGGAATCGCTGCGTTCCATGGAGGGAAACCTGTGATCCGTTCAGCACAGTGGGAACGGAATGCAGCATGGAGAAAAAACGGCCCTGGGCAAATCGCATCCCAATCTCCACAATCCAGGCGTGTTCGGTAGCAGGGATGTGCAGAAACCAGACGTTGGCAGCTCCAGGGAGTTCGATTTGTTGCGAAAGTTCCTGGCTGCGCGGGCCGGAATCATCCTGTTCCACTTTGAGTAAGCGCAGGACCCGGGTGGCCCGGTGCGCATCTCGTCCCATCGCGGATGCGGCTCTTTCGAGGGTTTTTGTGCTGACTGTCCAGAGCACACGCATCCAGTTGGGGCCGACTTCTTCAACAGCCAGTGCATCCTGATCACGCTGGTCCACGGGCAAAGCACTCCTCAAGGGCTGAGAACTAGGAAATTGTGGCCCTGCCGTCATCCGTTGAGCGGAACTGACGGGCCCCGGCTTGACGGATGGGGATTCGAGTTCACTTTTGCAGGGGGAGACCCTGGGGTGAGACCGTTGAGTCTGGGGGCGATCTTTGGCCATATTGCGCTCCTGCAGCCAGTACCCGGTTGAATCTAATGAAATCCAGAGCAAGTTGCTCTCGCCTGGGCCCGCGGTAAGTCAGTGTTTCCAAGTTTGATCGCGTGGAGAAAAGGATTCAGGGGTTGGAGGTCAGAAAAAACCTGCAAATCGTTGAGTTTCTGATCACTCATCTCTGGTCGCTAATCACTGACCCCCGACCTCTCTCCTTCAATCGCCTGTCAAATTTGGAAGTACTGTAAGTCTGCTTTGGACTGATTTGCCTGCTGAAATTACCTGCTGAAGCCCGCGTGACAGTGCCCGACCAATCGGGGCCCGACCAATCGGAACGAATGCGATCTAAAACTCATCGGGAATGACCGGCCGGCGTCAAGGTCGTCAGAATTCAGCCAATCGCCGCGATGAGCAAATTGATTCCCATCATCAGGAATTTCGATTCCAAAAGGAAGCATGCGCCAAAAGTCCCCAAACCGCACCCCCGCGCTGCAGGTTTCTCAGTTGAAAGATTTCGGAAATGTGACAAAACCCCGGGCTTCAATCAAAAGACCGGATTTGTTGAAGAAAAGCAAGTCAGCCGGCAAGTGCGAATCAGCGTCCCCAATTTTGGTGAAATGGAAATCACTGACAAGTGACTGCTTTGACTTCGGTTTTGACCGGAATTAGACTCCCGGGCGACAGGTTGAAAACCGTGCTGTTGAGATAGAACGGGTCAACAAAATTGAGAGGGTCTAAGACATCCATTCCGAGGGCGGCCCTGTTCTGGGCCAGCCAGATTACGAGCGTCTCTTTTGAGGTGGTTTTTTTCGTGCTGATGGGATACTGGGGAGATCAGCGGTGGGGGACGAGTCCCTGGCTGCTGCTCGCCGGAAGCGGTTTTGGCTTTCTGGTATCCGCCTGGCATCTATGGCAGTTGGTACGATCGATGGATCGTGCCAGTCAAAATCAACGCAAATCATCTGCCAGATAAAGGGAACACGGTGGGGTCTCTGGCGGCTCAGCTCGCAGGTATGGTTTTGGCAACGGCGCTGGCGGTATTACTCTGCAGCCTCGTGGCCATGACGATTGTGGGAGTTTCGGGGGTGTGGTTGTCGCTGGCAGCAGCGGCCGTTTCGCTTCCCGTGGGAGTGATAATCGTTTTGTATTTCTTTCGGTTCGGCGTGAGTGCGGAATCGATTGTGGCAGCAACGATGATGCGAGTGTTTTTAACGGCGGCGCTGGAAGGATCTGCTGCACTGTTGTTTACGGAACTGCGGGTGCCAACATTTTTTCTGGTGCTCGGTGTGATTTATCTGGCAAACCTGAGTGTGGAGACTTGGTTTGCTTTAAGGTCGAAGTCATGATCTCGGTTTCCGTGATTTTGGTCTCATCGTTCCAGAGTCTCCATTCACGCACCTGATATCCAATACCTATAAGCCGAACTGAATTGTGTTTCTATGTTGGCTGCACACGGCACATTTCACCACGTCTACGATTTCTTCGAGTTCGAGCTTCCTTTTAACACGAAGCTTGCACTCCCGGAAATTGCTGGCGTGAACGTGACGAAGTTCATGGTGTTGCAACTCGTGGCGGCACTGCTGGCATTTTTGATTTTTCGCGGGTTGGCCCAAAGAGTCCAGGGTGGAAAAGTCGTCAACGGCTGGTTCTGGAACTTTTGGGAGATGCTGGCAGTTTACGTCCGTGACGAAGTGGTTCGCCCGGTGATTGGCGATCCCCATGCTCATCATGACGAAGGCCGTGCGTTCGAAGATGTTCCAATCGGTCACCTGCATCCGCTGAAAGAAGCGGCCGGGATGGATTCGCATGCTGATCTGGCCCATGCCCATGGGGGACATCCCGCCGATCGGTACGCTCCATTCGTCTGGTCCTGCTTTTTTTATGTGCTGTTCTGCAATCTGCTGGGAGCCTTTCCCTGGCTGGGGTCTGCCACCGGCAGCATCAGCGTGACGCTGGCACTGGCGATTATCGCTTTCATTGCGACATTCCTTTATGGTGCCCAGATGCACGGGCCTGTTGGATTCTGGACTCACATGGTTCCCGCGATCGATGCTCCGGGTCCCATCAAGATTCTGCTGGTTCCCATGATTTTCGTGATCGAAGTTGTGGGGTTGTTCATCAAACACGGCGTGTTGGCCGTCCGGCTTTTTGCCAACATGATGGGTGGACATACGGTGCTGGGAGTGATCCTGGCATTTATTGCCCAGACTTCCGCACATGCCATGTGGGGACTGGTGACGCCGGCCAGCCTGGTCGGGCAGATTGGTGTGGGCCTGCTGGAACTGCTGGTGGCCTTCATTCAGGCGTATGTGTTTGCGTTTCTGTCGACGATTTTCATTGCGATGTCTCTGCACGAACACTGAAAGCGAACACTGAAAGCGAACACAGAAAACGAAGCACAGAAAACCATCATTAAAGACGACGAACACAGAAAGCTGTCCTGCAGGTGGAGGCGGTTCCAACCCGGACTGTGACTGCCATATGTGACTGCCGTAATTGTCAATCAAGTAATTGTCAATCAAATCGTTCAAAAACACCTTTTCGATTTCAGACCAAGTCAATCAAGTAACCAAGTGAGGAGATTTGCGTGTCTCGGGCCTTTCAAGTTTGCTGGACCATGGCTGTTGCGTTGTTTGTGATGGCAACCCCGGCCTTCGCACAAGAAGTCGTGAACAGTTCCTGGATTAATCTGTCTCCGTCATTTGGTGCCGGTCTGATTATCCTGGGTGCCGGCCTGGGGATTGCCAAAGTGGGGGCTGCCGCTGTGGAAAGCATGGCCCGTCAGCCAGAAGCTTCTGGTGATATTCGTGGGGGGATGCTGCTGGCTGCCGCTCTGATCGAAGGGGCCACATTCTTCGCCCTGATTGTTTGTATCATCGCGATTGTCCAGAAGTAATTCTGTCTTTCAGTCGAGTCTCCCGCAGTCTCAGCGCCACGGTTGATCATGCGAATCTGTCGAACACGTTCTTTGGCGAGTGCTCTTTTTTCAGTGTGTGCCTGCTGGCTGGCACTGGGAATGGGTGAACACTGCGCAATTGCGGCAGATCAGCAGGCCGAAAAGGCCAACCATCGTGGTCTGGAAGATGTGGAAGATGTCGTCGATGCGATGGTCGGAAAAACTCCGGAACATCATCATCCTCCAGCCGAAGCGGTGAATTATCAGAATCCACCTCTTCTGCCGGAAATCCCATTGTTCCTGTTCACGCTGGCGCTGTTTGGCGGCTTCGTGCTGATGATGCGGTCTTTCGCCTGGAACCCGCTCATCGCCGGACTCAACGCCCGTGAAGGTCGAATCGTGAAAGCCGAAGCAGGCGCCCGGTCAGCCCGCATTGAAGTGGAACAATTGACCACCCGTGCGGAAAGTCGCATGGCGGAAGTCTACGCCGAAGTGAAGGCCATCGTCGCCCAGGCACGAGCGGAAGCCGAAACGAAAAAACTGGAGATAGTGGCTCAGGCGGAAGCCGACGCACAGCGGATCAAACAGCAGGCACTAGAGCAGATTGCCCAGGCTCGCAAAGCAGCCCTGGCAGAATTGAGCCAGTCGATTGATCAGCAAGTGGCCCTGGCCACCCAGCATCTCGCGGGGCGCCGGCTATGAGCAACTCATTCGAGAGCGATTCATTCGACCAGCTGCGGAGCGACTCTGTCGGGCAGACGACCCAGGTTCTCTCGGTGTGCGAGAAATTTATGCAATATCAACAGCATTGGCGGCGGTCAGAACAAACCGGCCACGCCAGGTTTAATGGCTGCTGGAAAACCGTTTCGATGTTTGTGGTGTTCTGCCTGGCAGGGCTGTGGAGTTTCAGTTCACTCAGCGCCCAGGACCAGACGACTTCAACTTCGGATCATGCAGCCAAGACTGCCTCAGCAGATGCCGGGAATCATGGCGAAGATCTTCATGGAGAGTATTCCCTGAAATCCGACTTGCCACTCTGGTCTGCCATCGCCTTTATTGGCTTCATACTGGCGATTAAAGGACTGGGACTCTGGGATCTGCTGCTCAATAGTATGTCTGACCGGGAAAAGGCCGAAACAGAGGCCATTTCCTCAGCGGAGGCCGACTTGATGAATGCACAATCCGCATTGCGGCATTCCAAAGGTCGTCTGGAAGCACTGGACGAGCAGATTCGGGAGACAATGGCTGAGGCCCAACGGGATGCTCAGTCAACTCGAGATCATATTTTCAGTGCCGCCGACAATGAGGCGAACGCTGCTGTGGATCGTGCGACATTCGAAATTAACCGTGTGCGAGACCAGTCGCTGAACGACATTTTCGAGACGTTGTCGGATCAGGTGACCACTGCGACGGAAAGTCGACTGCGAAGTGGTCTGCATGCCGAAGACCATGGTCGGCTGATTGAGACAATGCTGGGTGATCTGGCAATTCACTAAGCAAAGCTGTTTCCTGCAGTTCCTTTTTTAGAAGCCCTGACAAAACTTGCAGCAAACTGCTCACGGAAAGGAAATTTCCTTGTCCGGGAGATTTTGTTCGCGGCACTTAAAGTCGTTCGACGTTGGCATTCGTTCAGAGTGAGTTCCCAGCATGTCAGAAACATTCACATCCACTCTCTCGCACGTTCTGGAAGATCCCAGCGCGCAAGCCGTGGCACGTGTCTATGCACTGGCATTCCTGAATGGGGCTCACGGTGCAGGCGTCGACAATCCACTTGAGGAAATCACGTCGTTTCAGGATGACGTGCTGAATCGGAATCCACAATATGCAGATCTGCTCATGTCCGGAGTGCTGACTCAGGAAGATCAGGTCTCGTTGATTGAGAAGACGATCCAGCCAGTTGCCAGCCCCTTCTTCGTGAATTTTTTAAAGGTGCTGGCGGAGCATCAACGACTGAATCTGTTTCCGCTCATCCTGAATCTGGCCTGGCTGGAACAGGAACGCCGGGACAACCGTCAGCGGGTCACCGTCAAAAGTGCCGTGCCGCTGAATGAATCACAATTAAACAGTATTAAAAACCGACTTCAATCCGCCCTGAACAGCGAGCCAATCCTTCTTCCCGTCGTGGATGAAAAACTGATTGGCGGACTGGTGATCCAGGTCGGTGACACCGTGTATGACGGGTCGCTGAAATCGCGGCTGACCAGCCTGCGTGAGCGACTCCGCAAAGGGTACCTCCATGAAATTCAAAGCGGACGAGATCGCTTCAGTCATCCAGATGGAAATTGAAGGCTTCCAGGGGCAGATTCAGACTGCGGAAGTCGGTCGCGTGATTGAAGTGGGGGACGGCATCGCCCGGGCTGTGGGACTTTCGTCTGCCATGGCCGGGGAAATGGTCGAGTTCTCCAACGGCGTACGCGGCCTGTGCTTCAACCTCGAAGAAACTTCCGTAGGGATCATCATTCTGGGTGATTACCTCGGAATTCGCGAAGGGGATGAAGTCAAAACGACCGGTGCCTTGCTCTCGATTCCCGTCGGTGATGCACTGATCGGTCGCGTTGTCGATCCGCTCGGTAATCCGCTCGACGGCAAAGGTCCCGTTGTCAGCGGCCTGACCCGGCCCGTGGAATACCCCGCTCCCGGCGTGTCTCAGCGTCAACCGGTGAAACAGCCGCTGCAGACCGGAATTAAGGCCATCGACGCCATGACCCCGGTCGGGCGAGGTCAGCGCGAATTGATCATTGGCGACCGCAAAACGGGGAAGACCGCCATTGCCGTGGATGCCATTCTGAATCAAAAGGGTGGCGATGTCATTTGTGTATATGTGGCCTGCGGACAACGTGCTGCCAATGTGGCCGGTGTGGTAGAAGCCCTGACCGCACATGGAGCGATGGACTATACCATCGTTGTTTCCGCTTCCGCAGCCGATCCTGCTCCGCTGCAATATATCGCCCCTTATGCCGGTGCTGCCATTGCCGAGCACTTTATGTATCAGGGCAAACATACACTGGTCATTTATGACGACTTGACCAAGCAGGCCCAGGCATATCGTCAGCTCTCGTTGCTGATGCGCCGTCCGCCAGGCCGTGAAGCCTATCCCGGGGACGTGTTCTATTGTCATAGTCGACTGCTGGAACGGGCCGCCAAGCTCAGCGACGAACTGGGGGCCGGCTCCATGACCGCACTGCCGATCATTGAGACGCTGGAAGGGGAAGTCTCCGCTTATATTCCAACCAACGTGATCTCGATTACAGACGGTCAGATTTACCTGGAACCAGACCTGTTCTTCGCCGGTGTTCGTCCCGCGATTAACGTGGGGATCTCAGTCTCTCGTGTGGGGGGAAATGCCCAGACCAAGGCCATGAAGAAGATTGCCGGCTCGCTGCGACTGGACCTGGCAGCCTTCCGTGAACTGGAAGCATTCGCCCAGCTGGGCACGGAACTGGATGCTGCCACTCAGAAGCAGCTGGATCGTGGTTACCGGATGGTCGAGCTTCTCAAACAGCCTCAGTATCAACCGCTGGGAGCCGCCGATTCCGTGATCTCGATCTATGCTGGAACAAAGGGCTATCTCGATAAGGTTCCGGTTTCGAAAGTGGCTGCTGCGGAAGTGGAATTGCTGCAGTTTATGAAGGACGAAAAGAGCGAAGTTCGTAACGCCCTGGCGCGGGAACTCGCCCTGACCGACGAAATCGAAAGCCAGTTGAAAGCCGCATTGGAAGAATTCGCTCAACGGTATCAATCAGCCGCAAAAGCAGAGACAGTGGGAGCATAACGGAAGGTCAGGGGGCAGGATTCAGGGATGAGGGCAGGATGCAAATTCGAAGTCACAAGGACCTTAATTGTCTGGAAAAGAGCGATGGATCTTGTGGCGGAATGTGATCAACTTGCCGAGTATTTTCCGCGCAAAGAGCAATTTTCGCTAACGGATCAATGACAGCGTGCTGCTGTTTCCGTTCCGGCGAACATTGCCGAAGGACACGGACGCAAGACAACCGGTGCATTCCTGAATCATCTGTCAATTGCCAATGGTTCGTTGGCAGAATTGGAGACGCATGTCGAACTTGGAATTCGACGCAGTGATGCAAACAAACGTCACCCAAGTTAAGAGGCGATAACCCTAAATTGAACTAACATCTCTCCCCTGTTTCCCTAACCCCTAACCCCTGGCTTCTTCCCCCATGGCTAAAGCACGAACATTAGTGAAACGCCGCAAGGCAGTCCGTAATATCCGCAAAATCACGCGGACGATGGAGCTGATTGCGACGGCGCGCTTTAAGAAAGCGATGGATCGGGCGACCGAAGCGGCAGCTTATACGCAAAAGATCAATGAAATCGTGGCGGATCTGGCCCAGGCCGATCTGCAATTTGATCATCCACTGCTCAAACAACCTGAGAAGACCGAAAACGTCACACTCCTGGTCCTGACATCCAATCGTGGATTGTGCGGCGGTTATAACGGCGGGATTCTGCGGACAGCCGGGGGACGGATGCGGTAGCTGAACTCTGCCGGGCAGAATCTGACGGTAGAAGTCTCCGGCAAACGTGGTTTGTCATTCATGAAGTTTGAGAAGCGTCCCGTTTCCAGAAGTTATACGCAATTCGAAGACAAGCCAGGCTTCGACGAAGTCAACGCGATTGCAGACCGATTCGTGGCCGATTTTATTGCAGGGCGTCTGCATCGTCTGGACGTGGCTTATCAGAAGTTTTTGTCCTCCGCACGGCAGGTGCCGGTGGTTGAAACCTTGCTTCCATTTGGGGATCTGGTCACCACCGGAGCGGGGCGTCAGTCCTCTGCTATCGATTATGAATTCCTGCCCAGCTCCGAAGAAATACTGGAAGAGATTGTTCCCGCTGCGTTCAAGGCCCGCTTCTTCAAGTGCTTCCTGGACGCAGCTGTGGGTGAACAGATCGCCCGGATGGTCGCCATGAAGAGCGCCACGGAAAACGCGGACGACATGATTCGAGACATTTCACAAGAATACAATCGGGCACGGCAGACACAGATTACATCCGAACTGGCAGAAATCATCGGAGGAGCCGCAGCGTTGGAATAGTCATTCCTGTTGAGAGGAGACTGCCGAGATTGGCTCTTGGCAATTGAGTTCGCAGTTGGGATCATAGAGGAATCAAAAAAAGGAGAGCATCATGCCTGAAGTCACCGATGCCGCAATCCCTCTGATTCCCATGAGGCCCGACCGGATTGTTCTGGATGCCATGGTGGGCAAGGTTATTGTCAGTATCAAGATCGAAAATCTGCAGGATGCGTGGTTGATTGAACAGGGCCAACTTTCGCCGGAAGAAGCCCGGGTCATTGAGATCACAGACGCATTGGTCGATACCGGATGTAGCATCCTCGGACTTCCATCGAAGTACATCCGCAAACTTGGTTTGATCGCCATGTCTCGACGTCCGATCCGGACCGCCTCGGGCCTGACAGAGACAACGGTGTATGGGGCGGTCCGATTGACAGTCCAGGATCGTTATTGTTCGATGGATGTCCTGGAGGTTCCGGACAGCATCCCAGTGTTGATCGGGCAGATTCCACTGGAACAGTTAGATTTCGTGATCGACATGAAGAACCAGAAATTGATTGGAAATCCGCTGTATGGCGGAGAACATGTGCTGGAAGCATATTGAAAAGTAAATAGCGAGTGGGATACACATTTCGTAGTTGCCCATTATAAGTTAAAGACGTTGAAGCCAAACCCTTAGCGAGGTGGCTGGGAAGATTGGAGCAGCAGAAAGAATTATCGCAGACTTACACAAGTCATTAAATCGAATAGTTCCTGCCTGCTACTTGCTATCCAGTACCCACTCTGAAAAACATGAGCACAGCCACAGCAACCAAGACCGGTCGGGTCACCCAGATTATCGGCTCCACGTTTGACGTGGAGTTTGCTCCCGAGGCATTGCCTGCAATTTATAACGCGGTGCAGGTGGAGGCCGAAGTCAAAGGCATTCAGATTAAGGTGACGGGTGAAGTTCAGCAGCACCTGGGGGGAGGACGCGTCCGTTGCGTCGCCTTGTCCACGACTGACGGGATGGTCCGCGGGATGGAAGTGGTCGATACGCAGGGCCCGTTGTCCGTCCCGGTTGGCAAAGAAACCCTCTCGCGCGTGTTTAACGTGCTGGGCGAGCCGATCGATGGTCGCGGTCCAGTGGTGACGGAAGAACGGTGGCCGATTCACCGGGCCGCCCCCAAGTTGCAGGACCTGTCCTCGAAAACGGAAGTGTTCGAAACCGGGATCAAAGTGATTGACCTGCTCACTCCGTTTGTCCGTGGAGGAAAAGCAGGTTTGTTCGGGGGGGCCGGTCTGGGGAAGACCGTGATTCTGACCGAACTCATCGCCCGTATCGCTCGTGAGCACGGGGGATATTCCGTGTTCGCCGGAGTGGGAGAACGCACCCGTGAAGGAAACGACCTGATCCTGGAAATGGGTGAAACCAAGATCGGCGATACCGGCCGTTCCGTGATCGAACAAACTTGCATGGTGTTCGGCCAGATGAACGAACCGCCCGGCGCCCGTCTGCGTGTCGCGCTGACCGGGTTGACCATGGCCGAATGGTTCCGCGATACCACCGGGGCAGACACTCTGCTGTTCATTGATAACATCTTCCGCTTCTCACAGGCCGGTTCAGAAGTCTCCGCATTGCTGGGACGGATGCCCTCAGCTGTGGGATATCAACCGACTCTGGGAACAGAACTGGGGCAGTTGCAGGAACGAATCACCTCGACAAAGAACGGGGCCATTACGTCCGTACAGGCTGTGTATGTGCCTGCCGACGACCCGACGGACCCCGCACCCGCTGCAGCGTTCAGTCACCTGGACGCCTTTATTTATCTGGAACGCAAGATTTCGGAAAAAGGGATTTATCCCGCCATCGACCCGCTGGCCTCGTCGTCTCGAATTCTCGATCCAAACGTCGTGGGAGAGCGGCATTATGCTGTTGCTCGCCGCGTTCAGAAGATCCTTCAACGCTATCGCGAACTACAGGACATCATCGCGATTCTGGGGGTGGAAGAACTGGCGGAAGAAGACAAACTGGTCGTGCTGCGTGCCCGTCGTATCGAACGATTTCTGTCACAACCATTCTTCGTCGCGGAAGTGTTCACCGGAAAGTCCGGGAAGTTCACCAAGCTGGAAGAGACCATCACGTCATTCGAAGAACTGTGCGATGGCAAATGGGATCATCTGCCGGAATCGGCCTTCATGTATGTGGGAGGAGTCCAGGAAGCTGCCGAGCAGGCCGAACGGATGGCCAAGGGCTGATTTGATCTGGCTTACAGGTGCATTCTCGATAAAATGGATTGAAGAGGACTCGGCATGCCTGCATTCGCCATCATGATCATTCCCCCCCTGTCTCATAAAAGACAGGGGGGAGTAGCTCAGTGGTGAGAGCGGCGTTCTGATAAAACGCGTCTGTCCCCGGTTCGAATCCGGGCTTCCCCATTTTTGAGTTGCAGTTCAGCCATGTCCACAATAATCAGTCCGGATGGGCCTGCCCTTGATGATCGTCCGCCATTTCCGGTGCGACGGTGGTCGCTTGAGGAATATCATTCGCTCATCAACCAGGGAATGTTCGACGACGAGCGTGTGGAGCTTCTGGAAGGGTGGATCGTCCCCAGGATGACCAGAAATACGAAGCACGAAACAGGCCTGACCTATATCGAGGAACAGCTTCGTCCGCTTCTGGGCAGTTCAATGTATCTGCGGATTCAGCAAGCCATCACAACGCTTGACAGCGAGCCCGAACCAGATCTGGCGATTGTTGCGGGCCATGTCGCGGATTATGAGGACAGGCATCCCGGTGGAGGTGACGTACTGTTGCTGGTCGAGATCGCAGATTCATCCCTGCGAAAGGATCGACAAAAGACCAGGATCTATGCGGCAGCGAATGTGAATGTGGTCTGGATCGCGGATCTTCAAAATCGGCAGCTGGAAGTTTATTCCGAACCCATGGCCGGCTCTCCGGAATACCAGAATCACCAGATCTATCATCTTGGCGAAACGGTCCCCTTGAAATTGCGGGAGCATCACTATGCAATCCCGGTCAATCAGCTGTTCACTCGTAAGACATCGGAGAGATCATGACCGCCATCATCTCCCCGCAAGGTTCTGACCTTGATGACCGCCCGCCATTTCCGGTCCGGCGGTGGTCGCTGGAGGAATATCATTCACTCATCAACCAAGGGATGTTCGAGGACGAGCACGTGGAGCTTCTGGAAGGATGGATTGTCCCCAAAATGACTAGAAATCCGCCTCATGATGCGACAGTTGCAGTTGTTGATGATCTCTTGCGGCCCATGATCGGTCAGACAGGTCATTTGCGGATTCAGTCGGCGCTCAGCTTGGAAGAGAGCGAACCGGAACCGGATCTGGCGGTTGTGCGGGGGAGCGCCCGGGATTATCGGCAGCGCCATCCCGGAGTGGGCGAGATCCTGCTTGTCGTCGAAATTGCAGATGCATCCTTGCGAAAGGATCGCCGGAAAGCCACGATCTATGCCGCTGCCGGAATTCCGGTTTACTGGATTGTCAATCTGGGCGAGCAGCAGGTGGAAGTTTATTCCGATCCTGATCCCACAACACAAACTTACCGTCAATTATCCACGTGGGGAATGGGAACCGCCGTGCCGGTCTCGTTCTCCGAACGACAAGCATCTCTTCGCGTGGAAGAGATTTTTCCCCAGGACTAGTGTCCTGTCAGGGCTTGGTTTGGGGATACGTCATCGCGAAACGTCCTGCGTTGTCAGACTTTGCGTTAATGTCGATTGAATTTTTAAAGTTGACAAAATACTCATACTGAGTGATAAGAACCGACTCATGATCGCTGCCACTGAACTTCGCCTGGTCCTGGTCACTCCGGAAAAAACGCTTCTGGATTTGCCGGTGAAATCGTTACGTTTCCCGCTTTATGACGGACAGATTGGGGTCTTGCCGGGCCGCGCTCCGCTTGTGGGTCGCCTGGGAATGGGTGAGCTGAAATTTGACAGTGCATCCGGTTCGGAACGATTTTTCATTGATGGCGGATTTGCGCAGATCAAGGGGACCGTGGTGACGCTGCTGACCAATCGGGCACTTCACGTTGATGAAATCGACGTGCAGAAAACCAAGGCTGATTTGGAAGCAGCCCTGGCGTCAAAACCACATGACGAAACCGGTTTCACTCAGAAGGCAACCGCCCTGGAACGAGCCAAGAAGATGCTGGCTCTCAAGAACGTTCACTTTTAGAGCAAGTTGTTCTGGCCCGGGCTCGTGCAGCGTGCTTTTTGATTGGTGAAAGGTGACTCGCCGCGTGGCGGAACGCAGCCGATGCGGGGTGAATGCGATCTTTAGACCAGGAGTCTGCCGTACAAAGAACGCCGGAAAAAACTGATGGCTTTCTCAATTAAATAGCTGATTCGATGATCTAAAAGAATTTCTCTGTCTCTTTTGCTGTGGTTTTCATGCCCTCTTGTAGTTTCAAAAATCTTTTCGCGTGGGTGGCTCCGACAGATTCTTCCGGGGCAGTGGAATAGAGCAGTGCCTGCCAACCTTTTGTTCTTCGTTCTTCAGCAGGCAACCGGGTCTTTCAACAACAGGGCTTTCCTCTCGTCACTGGGCCGATGATCACGCCCGCAACGCACATTGTGGAGCAATTATGGAAGACAGGGAGATTCAAACGTGGCAGAGTGTTTCGTTATTTTTGGCACAGCCCGGATTCCGTCCCTGACCGATTTTCTCTAATGCAATTGACACGGCGCCGCGAAATGAGAATGCTTCGTGCTACTACAAGTTTCACAGGAACCCGGATAATGTCAATTCATCCCACTGCGATCATTGATCCGCAGGCAAAGATCGACCCCACAACCAGTATCGGTCCTTATACAATCGTGCAGGGAGCTGTCGAGATCGGGGCTCGCTGCCATTTGGCCGCAGGAGTGATTTTGTATGGTCCTTTGACCATCGGGGCGGGCACACAGGTGCATGCGCATGCTGTTCTGGGAGATATTCCCCAGGACCGTGCATTCAAAGGAGAAGACTCCTCCGTGGTGGTGGGTGAAGACTGCATTATTCGAGAAGGGGTCACCATTCATCGTGGATCGTCTCCCGGGTCTGTCACGCGTATCGGAGATCGCTGCATGATGATGTCCAATGCACACATTGGCCATAATTGCCATTTGGAAGACGAGGTCACGATGATCAGTGGATCGTTGCTGGGTGGATATGTGCATGTCGGTCGTCGAGCTGTCATTTCTGGAAACGCAGCTGTCCATCAGTTCGTACGAATCGGCGAAGCCAGCATGATCAGTGGACTGGGAAAGATCGTCCAGGACATTCCGCCGTTCTTCATGACCGATCAGGAAGGTGCTCTCGTGGGAGTCAATCGGGTCGGATTGGTCCGGGGAGGATTCACCAGCAAGGAACGGGAAGAAATCAAAGCAGCCTACAAGGTAATTTATCGTTCCGGATTTGATCGTGCGGAAACGTTGCGAGCACTGGAACAACTGGTCACCACGGATGCTGGCGGACGTCTCCTGGCCTTTCTGACCGCCGAATCAAAACGTGGCCTGGCCGCTGCTGCCTATTCTCAGTTCTCGCGTCCCACAAGCCCATTTGAAAAGCCGACACCCTCTGAAAAAACAGGGTGATGACAATCGTCCAGGTGAGATGTGGGAGGAGCTTCGCCCCCCCGGGACTTGATCTGGTTTGTAAAAGACGAAGGCCCTGTGACAGTATTTCCAAGTTTGGAAGCTTGATCTAGATCGCATTCACCCCGCATCCGCCGCGTCCCGCCACGCGGCGAGTTGCCTTTCAGTCGAAACGCGCGCTGCGCGGGCCCAGGCCGGAGCAACTTGCTCTAATGTGGCGTATCGTGAAAGCTGTCCCCCCCTGCTCATTCAGCACAAGTGCTGCAACCGTCAATTTTGACAGATGAAATGCTGGAATTCTCAGGTTGGTCCGAGTTCTCTGATCGCCAACGCTGCTGGAATACGAAAGCATGAATGCGCGATTGGATTCTGAATTCAGCCGGGTAGTGCCGTGTTACGGCTTGGTTTCAGAGGATGTCATCACGAAACGTCCTCCGTTGTCGGATTTGACGTTCAGGTCGATCCGAATTTTCAGAGTTCATGCAGCAGTCGTGCATCTTCTCTCTTTAGATCAGGCTGCGTTCTGCCATGCGGAATGAGGCCAACCACAGAGGGAATGTGTGCCGTGCCAATTGACCTTCGTCATGCTGGCACGATAAATTGAAATTGAGTTCGATTGCATTCCATATTGTCCGCTTCGATTCTCAGAACCCCGTCCCGGAATTCCGCCGCGATGGATCTGCGTTCGATGCCGGCTGGGCAGATCACATCATTTCGAGGATTTCGCTGTGCCCCTGTCGATCATGTCCCATCTGTTGCGATCTGTTCCCGTGGTGGTTGCCGTTGCAATGACCCTGATGCTCAGCACCCCTGCTTCGTCTCAGGCGCAATTGAACCGCGGTTTTGACAAGACGGTGACTGCCTCCGTCCTGCATGTCGATCTGGCCCGCCAGCCAGATATCTGGATGATGGAAGTCCAGTTCAAACCAATGCGAATGGTCTATGTGGAGATCCCTGATCTGAAAACAGGCGAACTGCGGCCTGAGCAGGTCTGGTATCTCGCCTGGCGGTCGGTTGTGCGAAATGTGGATCATCGGGATGTCGATGTGACCGCCCCGGTGAATGTTCTCGATTCGCTTCCGGGGCCGCGTCAATTTGTCCCGGAATTTACATTGGTCACCTATGACGATCCCAAATCGGAGATTCCTGATCAGATCTTGCAGGATGAAATTCTGCCTGCTGCCATGGTGCAGATCCGCCGGATTGAAAGAGCCCCGCATCTGGATTCCGTACAGGTGATTCAGGATGTCCCGGCTGCTGTGGAACAGGCGGAGGAGGAAATTCCATGGATCTATGGCGCAGCCACCTGGCGGGGTGTCGATCCAGAGACCGATTTTTTCAAGGTCATTATCGGCGGCTTCACCAATCAATACGAAATCCGCAAAGCGGATGACGACAGCCCGCAGATCTGGAGAAAAGTGATTGTCCAGAAATATACCCGGCCGGGGGATCGTTTCGACACTTCACAACGGGAGTTTCTGTTTGCTGGAGACCCGGTCTGGACACTTCAACCGAATGGCATGCTTCCTCTGCAGTCGGACGCCGCACCCCGGGAAACTCCGCAGCCCAAGACAACCAATGAGCAGCAGTGAGATTTTCGATTGGCAACAGAGGATCTCCATGATGAAATTGTGCACATGAATGTTGCTCCGCGGACTCTGAATATTCCGAACCTCATCACGCTGTCACGGCTGGTGCTCACGTTTGTCGTCTTGATTTTTATCTCGCTGGGAAAGTACTGGATCGCGACCACTGGTATTTTTATTTTTGCCGTCGCCACCGATTTCCTGGATGGCTATCTGGCCCGCAAATGGAATCAGGTGACCGCACTGGGGCGCATTCTTGATCCCTTTGTGGATAAAATGATTATTGGCGGCACCATGATCTTTCTAGTGGCTCAACCCGACAGCGGGGTGACAGCCTGGATGACTTTTGTCGTCATTGCCCGAGAAATGTTTATCACCGGGTTGCGGTCTGTGCTGGAAGGCCAGGGAGTCGACTTTTCCGCCCGACTGAGTGGCAAATTGAAGATGCTGCTGCAGTCCATTGTCATTCCCTTGTCCCTGCTTTCGCTCAGTCCAGCCTTTCAGGCGTGGTCAGGTACGGGGTTTCCCATGTTTGTGGTCATCCGTGATGTTCTGCTGTGGGCGATGGTCCTCATCACCGTGTATTCCGGTCTGGAATACGTCATTCGCGGCTGGCAGGCCGTGCGTCTCCCCAAAGCATCCTGACCAGGATTTTCCGCATCTCCCGCAAGATCTTAAATCGTTCCTCATTCTTTCTTCAGTATCACATTCCTTGATGTCCAATCCTCGTCCTTCCCGGCCCGGTCATTCCACTTCGCAGCGACGCGAACCCCGTTTTCCTCTGGATCCTTCGCATCTGGTTCAAAGACCACTTGATGAAGGGGCGGAAGGGACATTGCCGGTCGTCAAGTTGAAATCTCCCACGCGGAACCCCACGGTATTTCGAAAACGGATTGCTGAAGTTGACCAGAAGATGAAGCATGGCGATCTGGTCCAGGTGCGAACGGTTGAAAACGAATTCGTCGGCTATGGGATCTGGAATCCGCGGGCGGAAGCAACCGTTCGCATACTCAGCTGGGACCAGTTCCCCACCGCTAGCGGTTGGTGGATGCCTCGGCTGCATGATGCTGTTTCACTACGGCAGGAGATGTTGCAGCTGGATCAAAAGACGGGTGCTTACCGGGTGATTAACGCGGAAGGAGACAGCCTGCCGGGAATTGTCGTGGATCGGTATGGAGATGTCTTGTCCCTGGAAGCGTTCTCGCTGGGGATGTATCAGCGGGCCGAGGCCATCGCGCAGATTCTGTCCGCGCGAATGTCCATTCCGCACTGGGTTGTCCGTCCGGGACCAGCCACGCTGGAGCAGGAGGGATTTTCTGTGGAAGGTTTTGCTTCTCCCGGCGCTCCCCGCAAGGTCCTCATCCGCGAGCATGAAATTGCCTATGAAATCAATCCGTTTGATGGGCATAAGACCGGATTTTTTTGCGATCAACGTGATAATCGATTATTACTGAGAAATTTCTGTCACGGAAAATCGGTTCTTGATTTATGTGCCTACACGGGAGGATTTGCGATCAATGCAGCCCAGGCGGGAGCCCGCGAAGTGACTGCGGTCGATCTCGACGAAGAAGCGATTCGGCTGGCGCGGCGGAATGCTCAACTCAATAAAGCATCCATAAAATTCGTGCATGCGGACGCTTTTGCTTACATGCGAGACATGCAACGAAACGGCAAGACGTACGATGTGGTCATTCTCGATCCTCCCAAACTCATTCGCAGTCGTGACGAAGCGGCGGAAGGACAATCGAAATATTTCGATCTGAATAAGCTGGCGGCTTCGCTGGTCAACTCCGACGGACTTCTCTTGACGTGCAGCTGTTCCGGCTTGTTTTCGATGGATGAACTGACACGCACGGTGCGTGCTGCCTGTGGAGATCGACGCCCTCAACTCTTATTACGAACTGGCGCCGCCGCCGATCACCCCGTCGCCCTCAGCAGCCTGGAATCCGAATACCTGAAATGCTTGTGGCTGAAGATGGACGCCAACCCGCAGGCAGAGAATCAACCAGAGCATAAACACCACAGGCAATAGCACACCAAAGACAATCGCCTGGCGTCTCCACAGGGTGGGCTCTCGCCCATTGTTATTTAGAGTGTAGAACTCCGCACAGGCCGCGTTCTGCCACGCGGCCTGTGCGTTTTTTCATCAGTCGAAACGCGCGCTGCGCGGGCCCAGACCAGAGCAACTTGCTCTCAATGGATTTCACATCATGAACAAAGCATGGTCTCGACGTTCGGTTCTGTACTTTGCCAGCCCGCTGGCTATTCGATTTGCGTGGCTGGTGATCCTGCCGGCAGTTTTCTGTCATGGCCCGGCAATCATGGCACAAGCCGACACGCTGCCAAAGAAGATCGTCTTGATTGCAGGCAAAAAGAGTCATGGGCCTGTCGGCAACGGGATTCATGATTACCCGTGGTCGGTCAAGTTGCTCAAGGTGATGCTCGATCAATCCAACATTGCTTCTCAGGTGCGAGTGGAATACCACTTGGATGGCTGGCCGGAGAACCCGGAAACGTTGAACGATGCCGACACCATTCTGGTCATTTCGGATGGGCGCGACGGGGACCTCTATGAAGAAGCACCACAATTCAGCAGCCAGGCACATCGTGATGAAATCGCCAGACAGATCGCTCGCGGTTGCGGCTTCGCGACGTTTCATTTTTCGACGTTCGCCCCAGACAGCCGAGCCGATGATATTCTGAACTGGACCGGCGGCTATTTTGACTGGGAAACCGACGGCAAGCGGGAATGGTACTCTGCCATTCAGACCATGGACGCGGAACTTCAACCGGCCTCTCCGGAGCATCCGGTCTCGCGCGGGGTGCATCCATTTAAAATGAAGGAGGAGTTTTATTTCAATCTCCGCTTTCGTGAAGGGGATCAGAGAGTTCATCCGCTCCTGATTGTCCCGGACCTGCCGGGCCGCGAACCGGACGGCAAGATTGTCGCCTGGGCGCGGGAACGGGAGGATGGGGGACGGGGCTTCGGCACCACCTGCGGACATTTCTACGAGAACTGGAAGCAGGACGATTTTCGGCGTCTGATCCTCAATGCCCTGGCCTGGACCGCTCATGTCGAAGTTCCTCCGGCGGGAGTCACCGCACGTGTTTATTCGCATGCAGAAGTCACTCAGGCACTCACCGGAGTGGAAGGAACTCAGCGGGCAGTCGTCAACTCCGAGAAGTCTGAATCTGCTCCGATCCGCGCGCTGATTCTCAGTGGCGAACATCATCCCGGTCACAACTGGCAGGAAACCTCGCCCGCATTAAAAGAAATCCTGGAAAGAGATCCACGTTTGCGAGTCGACATTTCTACTCGGATCGAGGACCTGGCCACAAGCAGGATTGACGAGTATGACCTGCTGGTCATGAATTACTGCAACTGGAAGCAACCAGGTCTTAGCGATGAAGCCAAGGCAGGCTTTGTGCGCTATCTCAAGCACGGGGGCGGCCTCATCATCATTCATTTCGCCAACGGAGCCTTTCATTTTTCTCTTCCCGAAGCTGCCGATTCCGACTGGCCGGAGTATCGCCGCATCTGCCGTCGCGTCTGGGACCATTCCAACCCCGCCACCGGGCACGACAAATACGGGAAATTCGAAGTCGAGATCGAGCCTGTCGACCATCCCATTACTGCCGGGATGGAAGCCTTTCCAACAGTCGATGAACTGTATTATGGACAGGTGGGGAATGCACCGATCACCATACTGGCCTCAGCCCGATCTCAAGTCACGGGCCAGAACGAACCAATGGCCTTCGTCTCTGACTACGAACAGGCCCGTGTCTTTCAAACGGTTCTCGGACATGCACGGGAATCTCTTCTCACAGATGGCACAGCCGAACTGATTCGACGTGCCGCTCCCTGGGTCGCGCGGCGCGCTCCGCTGCCGGCTGGTCAGATCTCATCTGCAGCTGATGCTCGCGCCAAGGCCTCCCTGGTGGCCGGCAAGTTCAAAGCGGGCCTGAATACCAAGGCCGGCGGAGTCAGCATCACAGGACGAAAAGAGTTCGGAGAACCGGATTTCACGTTCGAATGCTGGGTGAAGCTGGCTGACAGTCAAAGCTACAACATCCTGGTGGCACACGAACAAAAAACGTCAGGCACCCATTGGGAACTCTTCACCATGCCGGGCTCCGGATGGTTGACCGCGTATCTGCCGGGCCACTCACCGAACCACGTTCGCTCCAATTTCAACCTTTGTGACGGCCAGTGGTATCATGTCGCGATGGTCTATCAGGCTGAGCGTGTTCAATTGTTTGTTGATGGTTGGCAGGTTGCCACACAATCTCTGAAAAGAACCGACCTTCCACGTGAGCCGGGGGATCTCGCAATCGGTTCACTTGTCAGCCAGGAACTTGGTTGCAACGGCGTGGTCGATGAAGTGCGACTCTCCAAAGGTCTCCGAACAATCGTGCTCCCCGAACAACCCTGGTCTGCCGATGAGCAGACGCTGGGATTGTGGCACTTCGATGAGATCGATGCCGCCGGCCAGTCCCCAGATGAATCCTCTCGGCAGAATACAGCGCATCTGTTTTCATCTTCTGCCAGCAGCGGCGCGCCCAGGAAGCCGATTGATCACTGGGGAGAAGAGGCGGTCGGCTTTCGCTGGACGGAACAGGACTCGGTGGACAATCGTTGGAACCAGACTCAGGTGGGGCCGTTTCTGGCAAGTACACTGTTTCTACCTGACTTGCCTCCGGTGGAAAAAGGACTCTCCATCAAAGTGGGAGATCACCAGCAGGCTGCCATGTGCTTCGACACCGCACGGCTGGAATGGCGAGCGGCCTGGACGGGAGATTTTTTGAAGTTCGATCCAGCCCGGTTTGGACTTATCAAGGCCCCCGCAATTGGAGGCGAGCTGAAAATCGCCAGCGACCGGACTGCCGGTTGGGGAACGGACGCGATCCAGTTTCAGCGACTGACGCTGCATGATCAGCGTGTTGTTCTGCACTATCGAGTGGGGCAGACCGAGATCTCTGAATCTCCCTGCCTGGAGACTTGGAAGGACGTGAAGGCTTTCGTGCGCGAGATGGAGATTGGTCCCACGTCGGCGACCTTTCGTATTCCCGTCTTTGCCGGCAAATCATCCGCAAAAACGAAAACCATAGACGGCCTCTCGCTGATTGTCTTCGAGATGGACATGGACAAGGTCATCGCGTGGGCTGTCCTGGGCGATTCCGTTCTACCGCTGCAAATCAGCGATCAGCATCAAGTCTCACTTCCGATCTCCAGTCATAACAAGCCGCAGCAGTTCAAACTCATCTCATGGATGGGAACGTCCTCTGATCTCAATCAGTTTGTCCAGCTTGTTCAGAACATCGCTCGGCCAAAATCTCTGGCAAAGCTCCCTGCACCGCCGCATCTTTCCTGGCCGGATGCCATTACCACACAAGGGGTCATGGGGACAGAGACCGGGCCCTATGCACTGGACACATTCACTCTTCCGTTTCGGAATCCGTATGGGGCGCTCATGTTCACAAGCGGACACGATTTTTTTCGCGATGGCACTTTGGCGGTCTGTACGGTTCATGGAGACGTCTGGCTTGTCTCCGGTTTTGAGGACGGATTGAAACGGATTGAATGGAAACGCTTTGCCACTGGCCTGTTTCAGCCGCTGGGATTGAAGATCATCGATGATCAGGTGTACGTGCTGGGACGGGATCAGATCACCCGGCTGGTGGATACAAATCATGATCGTGAAGCGGACCGTTATGAATGTGTAAACAACACCTATGCCACTTCGCCCGGCGGACACGATTACGTGACCTGTCTGGAAACCGATTCCCACGGTGATTTCTGTTTTGTGCATGCCACTCTGGGAGTGGTGCGGGCTCCTTCCGATGGTCGCCCGTTTAAAGTCATTGCCAATGGATTGCGAAACCCGAATGGAATGGGAATGGGCTCGGGAGACATCATCACTGTCTCTCCTCAGGAGGGCCACTGGACGCCCGCTTCAGCAATCTTTGAAGTCCGGCCAGGAAATTATTTTGGATTCGGGGGACCAAAACCGACGCCTCAGCGTCCACTGGGATACGATCCGCCACTCTGCTGGATACCACGTCTGCTCGATAATTCCAGCGGTGGCCAGACCTGGGTGACGAGCGATCGCTGGGGGCCGTTGACTGGGCAATTGCTGCATTTTTCCTACGGGAAATGCCGCATGCTGCTCGCTTTACGAGAAGAAGTCGAAGATGCAGTCCAGGGAGGAACCGTGGAGTTTCCGCTGGATTTCGAATCGGGGATCATGCGTGGACGGTTCAGCCCGAAAGATGGCCAACTTTACGTCAGCGGTTTGCGTGGCTGGGTCACTTCGGCGGTACAGGACGGCTGTCTGCAGCGAGTCCGCTTCACGAACAAACCCGTTGAGATTCCGGTCGCTGTCAAGACAATGCAGAACGGTCTGGCGATCACGTTCTCACGCGCGCTCGATCCGCAAACGGTACAGGATGTGGAAAACTATCGCATTCAGCAATGGAATTACCGCTATACCGGCAGTTATGGCTCTCCCGAGTTTCGGGTCTCTCATCCTGCGCAGGAGGGGCGTGATGAAGTGATGGTTCATTCCGCAACGCTCCTGGACGATGGTTGCACTCTGTTTCTGGAACTGCCGGGCCTGCAACCGGTCATGCAGATGGAGATTGGCTGCAGCCTGATGGCGAAAGATGGAACTCCCTTTCGCCAGACAATTGCCTATACGATCAACCGGCTGGGAGCCGCTTCCATGGATCGGTCCCGCCTTCATCAACCACAATCTTCAGGTCTGCTGGCAGCTGAAGAACAGGTCCGGCTGCAACCCGGATTGACCTGCCGTTTCGAGCAAAATGGACATCAGGATGTCCGCCGACTCCGTATGGGGGCATTGACCGTTCCAGCCGGAACCTCTCCTTCCGTTTTTCTTCAGCCAGGCCCTTTCCAGGCCGTTGCCGATGGTTATCTGAAGGTGCCGCTCGCGGGGACATACCGACTCTGGATCGAAGGTCGCGGCCATGCAAAACTGATTCTCAACGGGAAAGCGATTCTCTCTGTTCAGGATCAATTTGATCCTGAACAAGTGGCCGAAGTTCAACTGCGTCGTGGAGAAAACCGGATTGAATTCCATTACCAGTCTCCCCGGCAGGAAACGCCCCGGTTTCGTCTGATGTGGCAGGGAGCAGACTTCGCTGCGGAACCAATTCCACCCACGGTGCTGTGGAGTTCGGCGAAAGATGCGGATCTGTTGCTCGCCTCCCAGTTACGTCAGGGGCGGGATTTGTTTGAAAGCCACCACTGTCAAAATTGCCATTCACTTTCGCAGTCGCAGACCGCATCCGTTCTCACGGAACTTACGTCAGCCAAGCTGCGCCGTGAAGCACCGAATCTGCACAACGCCGGGGGTCGAATGACTGCTGAATGGATGGCCCACTGGCTGCTTGATCCGCACAAATTGCGGCATCAGGCCACCATGCCGCAACTCTTCTCGCCGGATGAACCCGTCGCACGGCAGCAGGCTGCGGACATTGCCGCCTGGCTGGCTTCGCAAAGCTCAAATCGTTCCGGAGAAACGCAGCCCGCTTCACCGGAACGATTTTCACTGGAGTTACTCCAGCAGGGCGAACAGCTGTTTTCTGAGCAGGGTTGCTTTGCCTGTCATCATTTTCAGTCCGGAACAGAAGAAGATGAATACGATAGATTGTCGCTGGCATTTGTCACACTGAAGTTTCAGCCAGGCGCATTACAGGAGTTTCTGCGTCGCCCCCAGGCAGATCATCCATCGACGCGCATGCCCGATTTTCAGCTGAATGATCAGGAGTCGGCAGCGCTGGCTGCCTATGTCAATTCCCGGGCCCAGGAGCAACTCCCTGCTCTTTCCGAACTGTCTCAAGCAAGTCCGCCACGCGGACGCGAACTCTTCTTCAAACGTGGCTGCCAGAATTGCCATCCTCCTCAGGAGGAATCCAGCTTCGAACCTCGGCTTGCACACGGGACCCTCTTGCATCCAGCCAGCCAGGGAGGCTGCCTGGACAAACCTGGACGCTTGAAAAACGACATCCCTCATTTTGCTTTTAATACGGAAGAGCGGGTCAGCCTCACAGCCTTTCTGAAATCGGGTCGATACGATGCACTGGAGACCAATGCACCAGCAGAAACGGCCTCGCGATTAATGACTTCGCTTCGCTGTTCCTCCTGTCATTCCCGGGACCATGTTGTCAGCCCACGAGGAGCCCTTTTCCTCGATGAATTCGATACAGGACTGTTGCCGGAATCGCTCCCCATGCTGACCTGGACTGGAGAAAAACTGTACTCCAGCTGGACGGCCCGCTTTTTGGCAGGAGAAGTTCAGGACAAGCCCCGCACATGGTTGAAAGCACGAATGCCTTCGTTTCCGGGAGTGGCCAAAACGCTGGCAACCGGTCTGGCAGCTGAGCACGGTGTGGAGATCTCGATCCTCCCGCACAAATTCGATCCTGTGCTGGCGAAGATTGGCAATAAACTCAGCCTGAAAAACGGGGGACTGGACTGCCGCCAGTGCCATGCTGTGGGACAAGAAAAACCGTCTGGCGACCACAACACACAGATCGCACTGGGAATCAATTTCGTTCAGGTTCGTGAGCGGATGCGTCACGATTTTTTCAGCCGGTTCGTGCTGGACCCGCCACGTTTTGAAGTCAGTACCAAGATGCCCAAACTCGCGACAGACGGCAGGACAACGAAGATCCGGACTCACTACGACGGCGATGCTGCCCGGCAATTTGAAGCGTTGTGGAACTTTATTCAAAGTTTAGAAGCATCAGACGCAGGCTCCAGTCGGCCGAACGATTGACCGGACTTGAGCCTGCATCGGGAACGATGTCAACAACCATATCCACACGGTCGCCTCAAAATTGAGACATCGTGATGGCGAAAGGTCCGATACCAGGATCGCCTGGGGGGCAGGGGGGCAGAACACGTAACGACTTACAGGTTTTTCCGACCTCTGGTCTCTTTTCTTCACACGATCAAATTTGGAAGAACTGTCTGGTCATCGGCGAGAGTTTATTTTGCCTTGTTGACCTTTCCCCATTGCACGTCAGAGTACCATTTGACGTCTTCTCGCGGGCTGGTATAGACCTTTTCCCAGGTTTTTCCGTGGTCGGTGCTGCGGAGAATTGTTGCAGGACGGGCGGTCGTGCCGATGATGGTTCCCCGATCGGAAATTGTCAGTTGGCTGGCCGGCACTTCTTTGGAAAGATCGTACCAGGTCATGCCGTCTTTGCTCGCTTTGGAAGTCTGACCGGTGGCCCAGACTTCGTCTCCCAGAACGGACAAGGCATATGTTCGGCTGGCAGGACGTGTGATTCCCAGATCGTGAGCTTTCCAGGTTTTTCCGTTGTCGGTTGAGCGCAGGATGTCGCTTCCATCTCCTTTGAGCAGCAGCCAGGCGTCTTTGAAGTAGACAATCGATTTGGCGCCATTCCCTTCCCATTTTTCAAGTTCGGGTTTCATGGGATGCCAGGATTTGCCCATGTCGTCCGAGTACAACATCGGTCCTTTGTCGCCGACAGAGATGAATCGACCATTCCCATATCCCAAAGCGGGGTGAGCATTATCGAAGCCGATCTCCTTGCCGAAGGCCTTCTCCTCAGCGGGAAACTGATACTGATTGCTCGTGTACCAGGTCTTGCCAAAATCCGGAGTCGCCTGGAACGGCATGACGAAAGCTCCATTCACACCGAGGAATTGCATCGTCGTCGTCATATCGAAAGGATGGCCGTCCTTCTTAAGAGGTTTGCCAGTCCCAGCAGTCAGGTGGCGCCAGTTTTTTCCATCATCCGAGGCGATGATTGTTCCTGGCTTGCCCCATCCGGCGGCGATGGCGAAGACACCGTTCGTGTAGGCAACATTATTCCACGTTGCCCAGTGGCTGTGATCGTGGCCGGGACCGGCATAGAAGGTTTCTTCCCAGGTCTTTCCATCATCACGCGACACCATGACCGACAAGCCATGCCCGGTCGCCACAAAAATCCCTTCTTCCTGACGTGGCTGAAAGTTGCCCCCCAGGGGAAGTTCTTCACGAAATTTTTGCTCGGCAGCCAGTTGTTCGGGTGAATCCGCAGCCAGGGACGTTGCAGCGAACATGAACAGACTGCACAAACTCAGAACGAGCGACCTCAACCAGGGAGTCATTGAATACCTTTCAGGCATGGCAAAATTTTCGAATCTCTCAACGGATTTCAGCTGTTGACCGGTCTATTATGACAGACGCCGGAAGTCGAACTCAATGCACTACAGTAAGTTGCTCTCGTCACCGTCAGTTTTGAGACACGTCAGGGTGGCACTCAACGCCATTCATTAAGTGCGTAGTGATTTGAACCCAAATTGTTTGGTTTTGATGATTTCTGCTTCTGGGGCGGGTTTGATTTTGGGCGGCCGGGAAGGTTTGTCGTTCTTTTTGCGAGGCCATTTGCGGATGGCCTTGGGGCCAGTGCGAGTGGAGGAATCTTTCTGTATTCGCTGCAAGCGGGTGGCCAGAGAAAGGCCGCGTTGGTGTTGTGTCAGCAACTGTATAACGTTCCGGATTTCACGGCGGGCGAGAGCGGCTGAAAATCGCCGGGGATCCTGGCCCGCGGACAACTGATGGCCGACCGCGAGACGTGGGTGGCCCGAAAGAATCTTTCGGGGCGGCGCAGCCGTCAGAGGTGGTTCTGTCCGCAAGCATGCTTGGCAAATGGGGGAGTCATTCCCTCAACCTCCCACCGGCTCCGCCGGCCCAAAGGTTGCCTGCAACCTGGGCCACCCACGAAAGAGGAAGAAAATGAGAAGAAATAACTCCGCGCTGAACGCAGAGAATGGCGACTCGCATGAGCAGAAGCTCCTGTGTGGCGAACACTGCCAGGTTTGACTGGAGACCACGAGCAAAATCCGTCGAAGAACGAGGAATGCACGGTGACCGATCCCACCTGGCAGTTCGATTTGACAGCTTTGTTCTATGAGTCTGATTTCGACTCGGCCGCCTTTGATGACTCTGCTCCGTCGGGCTCTGTCGGAGCCTTCAGCCTGATCGACGTGGACAACCAGGCCGGCACCGCCAAGGTTCGGGCCAACAAGGATGCGCTGACTGCCGGGAAATACAAGGTGACCGTCAAAGCCACGGGCACCTGGACCGGCAGCCAGAAAGACCCCAGTTGCAGCACCTGCCCCAACTGCAGAACATGGCGAGAGCACGGCAAAGACTGTGCAAACCATGCTCAGAAACCGGTCAAAACAAAGTGGCCACGATGCTGCGCTATTCTTCGTTGACCAGCATGGTCATCATGTCATCCGGGATGCTGAAATTGGCGGTGACACTCTGTACGTCTTCGTTTTCTTCGAGTGCTTCGAGTAATTTGAGAACCTGCCGGCCCTGTTCCAGATCCAATTCCACAGTGTTTCCAGGAATGCGGGTAAACTCCGCAGTTTCGGTGGGGACTTGATGAGATTCCAGCGCTTCCGCCACAGCCGAAAAGGTGTCGACGCTGCTGGTGACTTCGTAAAATTCTCCTGCCAGTTGAACATCATCCGCACCGGCTTCCAGGGCGATTTCGAAGAGCTTCTCTTCAGAAATTTTATCGGCGGGGACGGTGAAGTGTCCTTTGCGTTCGAACATCCAGCCCACGCAACCGGTGGCTCCCAGGTTTCCTCCGTGAGTTTCAAACGTTCTGCGGATTTCTCCTCCGGTCCGGTTCCGATTTTCCGTCAGGGCATCACACATTACCGCCACGCCATGCGGGCCGTAGCCTTCATAGGTCAGTTCTGCATAGTCGACGGGACCCAGATCTCCGCAGCCCTTTTTGATGGCCCGTTCGATGTTATCGCGCGGCATGCTGTTTTTGCGGGCTTTATCAATGGCATATCGGAGCGCCAGGTTCATCGCGGGATCGCCGCCACGATTCCGGGCAGCCACGATGATCGCACGACTCAACTGGCCAAAGAGAGCCCCCCTCTTTTTGTCAGCAAGGCCTTTTTTACGAGCAATGTTTGACCAGTGAGAATGTCCTGCCATCAGTCTCGAGATCTCTGGGAGTGAGTGATAAAAGTGGAGTGAGTGATAAAAGGTCGTAAAACTTTGCAGGCATCGAGCGCATTAACCCCGTACAGGACGCGTTCCGCCACACGGTGAGTTGCCTTTCATCAGTCAAAACGCGCTGCGCGGGCCCAAGCCAGAGCAACTTGCTCGATTGCCTATTCATCTGTTTTTGTGGAAGGGGATGTCTCTTCGATCATCAACTTGGACTTCAGGGACTTCAGGATTTTTTCTGAAGCATGTTTTTTGGCCTGTTCGGTTTCCAGCCCTTTCTTCCAGGCTGCCCGGGCTTCATCGTGTCGTCCCACTTTTTCCAGGCAGTCTCCCAGGTGCTCCATCAGCGTGGCATCGTGATTTTTTTCGTCTTTGGTGGCTTTTTCCATTTCTACCACCGCTTCCGGATATCGGCCCAAACGATAAAGCACCCAGCCCAGGCTGTCCTGATACGCATGGTTTTCCGGCTCCTGGGCCAGTGCTTTGCGAATCATTTTTTCGGCCTGTTCCAGATTTTTTCCCTGATCTGCCCAGAGATATCCCAGATCGTTATTGGCCTGAGAATTTTCTGGATCGGCGGCCAGGACATCTTCCAGGATCTTCTCGCCTCGAGCCATATCACCCTGTTCCACATAGATATTGGAAATGTGGAATTGACATTTCTGAACGTGATCTTTGTCATTCGGGTACGATTTGATAAAGCGATTGAACCGGGCCAGTGCTTCATCCCAGCGGCGGGCATGATAGAAAATCCAGCCCTCCTGATAGTGCAGCAACGGCACATTGGGTTGAGCCACCTGGGCATCGCGAACGGCACTCAGGGCCTGGTCCGTGTCCCCTTCCATTTCATAGGCAAAACTGAGCAGATACTGGAAGTTCCAGCGGTCCCGCTGCAGAATGGCCGAGGTATGATTTTTCGCTTCGTTGAGGATCTCGATCGCAAGCCTGGTATGTTCTGAATCGAGCAGATGAATGGCCAGTTCCCGATATAATGCTGCTGGCGGATCGTTCCGCATGGAGATCGCCAGCTTATAAAAATGAACGGCATCATCGGTGGAGTCCGCTTCTGCAGCCAGTTTTCCGAGAAGATAGGCTGTGAGGAAATTGATTTTCTCCTCTTCTCCCGTCTCTTGCGAGCGGGCATATTTCATCAATTCGGAAAACGCTTCCTGATCTTTCTCCAGTGCGTCAATCTCCGCTTCAAATCGATTGGCGAGTTCCTGAACATCGGGTGCCATCTGTTTTAGAGTGCGTTCATCGTCGCCACGGGGAACGCTGGAGAATGCTTTGGGGAGTAATGCCAGCAATTTTTCCATATTCCGGGTTCGTGTATGGATCGCAAACATTCCCACCAGTGCCCGGGGATCGGTCACATCCGTTCGACCGTTCAAATAGAGTGACTCAGCCCGTGGGATTTCATTGGCCGCCAGAAGCTCATCCGCCAGGAAATATCGCAACGAGTCGTTGTGTTCATCCTTTTTGAACATCTCTTCCAGCCTGGGAAACAGTTCCGGCTCCCGCTTCAGATCGGTCAACAATTCTTTCAGCAGGACATAGGCAGCGCGGCCGCGCGTCTGCAACTGGGCATCAAAGTAGTGTTGCAGTTCTTCCAGTGCCTTTTCTGGTTTCCCGGTCTGACGAAACACGGTGGCCAGGTTGTAGCTGTTCAGGCCGGGCCGGGCTTCCCGATGCTTGGAGGCTTCATCAAACGCTTTAAGGGCCAGTTCCGGATTTTCCGCCTTCAGGAAGACGTCTCCAAATTCATCGAACATCTGTCCGGGATCGACCAGTAATTTCTTCTGATCTTCTTCGTTAAGTTGATCTCCCACAACGGCATCGAAGACAAGCTGATATTCCATTGCAGCGGCTTTGAAGTTTCCCTGCAACCGGTGATACAACCCCAGATCCCGATGCAGCGCCAACTCTGCCAGAGTGTTCTTTTGCAGCCCGGGCAGTTCCAGTGCCGATTGAATGAGAGTGATACCGTCTTCAACTTTGTCCTGTCGTGCGAAGATGGCGGCAATGGCCAGAACCAGATCTGTTCCCCGCGGATTTTTCTCAGCAGCCTGCAGCGTGAGTTGCCGGGCCCGATCGTTTTCCCGCCGTTGCAGCAGAATGGGCAGAGCCGATTGATAAGGTTCAATGGCCTGTGGATCTTTGTCGATCGCGGCCAGATAGGAATCCAATGCGGCCGAGAACTGCCCTTTCTCCTGTTGAATTCGACCGGTCATGAAGCGTGCCAGTGCTTCACCTCGAATAGCGGTCTCCGGTTTTGGAGCCTCCAGCGGTTGAAAGGTTTTTAAAGGTTCATCACCCAGTTGAATGACCAGACCATCCAACTGACTGAGTTTCTCCGCACCTGATGCTGGAGATTCCGTGACAGTCGCTTTTGTGGAACTTGCGAAGGCCGGGGCGATTGCCGGGTCTGTAAAATTCCAGCAGAGCCCCAGGAGTCCCAAGCTCCAGAAACACCATAAGATCCATCGCTGTGCTTTCAACTGAACCTCCACTGCTCGGGCTTCCCGTTGATCATATTTCTGAAAACGTCGCGACGAAAACCAGATCATTCAGAGCCGATTCTTATCGTGACCGGCATCTGCTCGATTGAGGCATTGCAGTTTCACCACCCTGCCTCAAATTCCAATCGCACCTTTTCGCTGCCATTTCAGCATTTCATCATCACGAAAGTATAATGAATCGGTTTCGGGAGAACCAATGGAGAAATCCTGCCTCTCCGCGCACGCCGGCGTGCCCCGGCAGGAAGCGTCATTCTCAGACTTGCACAGAGGCTGCGGTTTGCAGACGTGAAAGCAATTCCTCAGTGGATTCGGTTCCCGACACCACAATTTCCTGACACTCCGTCAAATTTCGAAACCAGGTATGTTGCCGCTTGGCAAATTGCCGTGTTTTGGCTTGAATCAACTCCCGGGTTGAGTCTCTCGAAGGGCTTCTCCCCTGCAACCAATCGATCATTTCGCGGTATCCCAGCGCCTGTGATGCCGTCCTGCCGGGGGGCTGCGGAGCTGCCAACAGGGATTGCACTTCCTGCTCCAGACCTTGCTGAAACATGACATCCACTCGGCGATTGATCCGATCATACAACCAACTTCGTGGCGGGTGTAACCAGAAAACATGTGCGGGGCGATCTGCGGGAGAAAGTGGCGTTTCCTGAAGGAGTTCTGATGGGATGCTGCCCGTCATGGTATGAATCTCCAGGGCACGAATCAGTCGACGCGTGTCATTGGCATGCAGGCGCGCTGCTGTCACGGGGTCAATGCCTTGCAATCGCCGATGCAGCCAGTCTGCCGGTTGTTCCGCAGCAGATTGAAGAAGTTGCTGGCGAAAATCCCAATCTGCCGGCGGTCCTTCAAACACTCCCCGCAACAAGCTGCGCAAGTACAGTCCGGTTCCTCCAACAAAGATCGGGACATGTCCTCGCAGAACAATCTGGTGCACGCAAGTCATGGCCGCTGTCACGTATTCCGCCGTCGAATATTCTTCATGAGGATCGACAATATCGATCAGATGATGAGGAATCTCGGCCTGCTCATCCAGGCTGGGTTTGGCGGTTCCAATATCCATGCCGCGATAAATGGCCATGGAATCCATCGATACAATTTCGCCCCCCAGCGTACGTGCCAGATGAATGGCCAAAGCGGATTTCCCGGCAGCGGTCGGGCCCGCCAGAAACCAGCAACGCTGTAATAGCTCCAGAGGAAATTTCATGAAATCCGGGATCTTCCGCTGAGAACTTTATTCGTGTTTAGAGTGCATTCACCCCGCATCGACCGCATTCCGCCACACGGCGGGTTGCGATTCATCACGCGCTGCGCGGGCCCCGGCCAGAGCAACTTGCTCGAGACCTGGACATTTGCAGAGATCAAGCCTCGAATTTCAGGTCGTAGAGGACTTTGCCATCCAGCGACTTGCAGGTGATGTTCAATGTGTGTTGATCAGCAACACCTTGAATGAGGGTTGCGGAATTCGTCTTTGGTCCGCCGCCGGTGAGTTGGCCGATGGCTTGGACGTCGTCTGCCGGTATCCAGTTCGCGCTGTGAACATGGCCGGAGATGACAATCTTGACGCCCGCCTGTTTTAACAATGGCAGCCATGCGTTCCGGCAGACTTCCGAGAAAATCCAGAAGTCATATTTGGAGACATCTCTGTTCCACCACAGCGGGATATGGCAGAAGAGAATGCGGAACGGGGCAGAGCGAAACCAGGGCTCCTGAATGACTTGAGCGAGCCAGATTTTCTGGCGTTCCCGCATCGCTTCAAACCCGGCCAGACCGGCGAAGACTTCGCGATCGTCGGGCTTGTCTTCGCCAGTATCCATGACCAGGGCCGCCACCGGACCGCTGCGAAAGGCGTAATAAAAACGATCATCCGGCGTTCCGGTAAACTGATGGACTTGTCGAGCCCCCGGGCCGCGAACATCATGATTTCCCCGGCTGTATGCCATTGGCCAGCGAGCACAAATCTCCAGTTCACCGGGCGAGAGAAACTGTTCCCGCATCCTTGCAGGATCATGAACATTGTTTGTCTGATCTCCGTTCCACATCAGAAAATCAGGATGCAGGGCAGCGGTCTGTTGCTGCAGAATCCTGATTGTTTCCTGATGTTCGTGGGTATCGTTCCAGACTACGAATTTCGTGGTGGCGGCTTGAGGATTGAGCGTTCGAAAAGTGTAAGTGGGAGTGCTGGACACTTCCCCCTGAATGATGTTGTAGTCTGTTTTAAACGTGATACTGCGGGCCGCGATGCGATATCGGATCGATTCATTATCGGGTAAGGGAGGCAAAACGAACTTGAAGACGTTCGCGTCATATGGCAGCAATCCGGCCGCTTCTGCATCGATCCGCTGAAATTCCCCGTTACCAATGGCCAGTTCCAGATAGCCGCTGGCGGGACCGTTCACAGCCTGCAGAATGGTCAACGATTCCGGTGCCGGTCCACTGACAACAGGATGACCAAAGAAAACACTCTTCGCAGCCACAATATCACTCGTGGCCGCTGTCGTTTGATCCGCCCCCCGCAGGAGACTCGAAGAACTTGCCGCGACAGACAAGCCGGCGACGAAAGAGGAAGACAGGAAATCGCGACGCTGCATGGGGAAAACTTCGTTCTTGAGGTCGGTCGGGGACGGGATCTCTGCCGTCGAATCGAAAACGAATTTCTCAGTGTAATGGATGGATTGACCGGATGCACATTCGCTCTGAATTCCGCTGGAGCCGGCCATTTCGCCAAGACGCTTCCCTGCGACTCTCGACGCCGGCCTGCGATGTCCTATGATGTCCCGCACAACTCGAACGTCTGCACCCCGTCTCAGGGTAGAGCGCATCACCCCCCCCGACAGGCCGCGTTCCGCCACGCGGCGAGTTGTGTTCCAGTTGTGTTTCATCAGTCGAAACGCACGCTGCGCGAGCCCAGGCCAGAGCAACTTGCTCTAGGCGGGAGCAACTTGCTCGGTTTCAGAAAACGACACATGACGATCTCTGCTCATTCAACTTCATCCATTTCCGTTTCTACAGACTCGCACCGGGAGACGCTGGGACTTTGGGATGTCGTGAGTCTGACGATCGGGATTGTGGTGGGCGTTTCGATTTTTAAAGTTCCGGGAGAAGTCTTTCTCAAGGCGGGCAGTCCCCTGGCAGGCATGCTGATCTGGGTGGCCGGTGCATTACTCGCCCTGGCCGGAGCAATGTGCTATGCGGAACTCTCCGCAGCCTATCCTCAGTTTGGTGCTGAATATGTTTATCTGGGCCGGGCCTATGGCCGGCGGATCGCCTTCTTGTTCGGCTGGCTGCAAACCCTGGTGATCCTGCCTGCCAGCGTAGGGGCGATGTCCTTTGTTTTTGCGACATATGCGGGGGAGTTCTCTGCCCATCTGAAACCGTATCCTGGTCTGCTGGCCGCCGCCGCCATTGGTTTCCTTTCAGTGCTGCAATGGATGGGATTTCAGGTGGGCCGGATTGCTCAGAACCTGCTCACCACCATCAAGGCAATTTCCCTGGTGGGAGTGTTGATTTGCGGTCTGAGCCTGACACCGGTGGAAAGTGTGCTGCCAGCGACAACTTCGTCTTCTGGTTGGAATGGCCTGGGACTGGCATTGATCTTCGTTCTGTATGCCTATGGCGGTTGGAGCGATGTCGCCATTGTGACGCCAGAGGTCCGGAACTGTCGCCGTAATATTCCCCGCGGCCTGATGATGGGCTTGATGCTGATTACCGCACTCTATCTGCTGCTCAACTTCTCCTTTTTGAAAGGTCTGGGTTATGCAGATGTCTGTCGGATTCCGGCCCCGGCCGCGGAGGTGGTGCGGCGCGCATTAGGGCCAGCCAGCTCGAGGACAGTGAGTCTGATCATCATGGCCAGTGCACTGGGAGCGATTCACGGCATGCTGTTTTCCGGATGCCGGTTGTTGCCCGCCATTGGAGAAGATTTTCCACTCTTCCACAAATGGACAATCTGGAATCAGCGGCAGGTTCCGACTTATGCACTGGCCACGCTCAGCACGATTTCGTTATTGATGACGATTGTGGTGGGGACCGCGGCCGGGCAGCAGCAGATCGATTCCATGATGGTCGCCATGCGATTGACGCCTCCCCGCTGGGAGGATTTTGGAGGAGGCTTTGAAGTCCTTGTCGCTGCCTCATCTTCAATCTTCTGGGGATTCTTTATGCTTTCGGGAATCGCCCTGATCGTACTGCGGTACACCGATCCCGATCGGTCACGCTCCTTTCGCGTTCCGCTTTATCCAGCCACACCCATCCTGTTTGCCGGAACATCGGCCTATATGTTGTGGAGCAGCTGCAACTTTGCCGGCCGGCTCACCGTTCTCCTGCTGCCCGTCATCGTGGTGGGAATCATTCTGGCGATCATCCAGAAAATGACTGTCCCCAGTGAAACTGTTCCCAATGAAGCGGTCCCCAATGATTCTGTCTGATAGAACTGAATCCTGCCCCCCCGCAAGTGATTGATCTTTTCTCTGTCTGCTGCGTGCTTATGGACAACGTGGATCGGAAGACTGCGCTGCATGTTGAACAAGCGGGTCACTGGAGTCCACTGGTTCATCGGGGGGACGAATCGGCTTCTCCACGGCGCCGCGTCGTTGAAGCCCGCGTGCCACAAAGGAGCAGAGAATGGCCCAGACCAGGCCGGCCATCCATCCTGCCAGAACGTCTGTGGGATAATGAACTCCCAGATAAACCCGGCTGATTCCAATCAGAATCGTCATGAACAGGGCCACGCTCATGGCGTAGGCTTTGAGCCGTTTTCTCGCGACCGAAGTGGCAATAATGGTCCCCAGCGTCAGATAGATGATCGCCGAATTCATGCTGTGACCGCTGGGGAAGCTGCTGGAAACCACGTAATCCAGATGCGGAACGATATCCGGCCTCGGCCGCTGAAAAAAGAGTTTGAGAATCGTGCTGACAATGTATCCGCTGACTGCTGACCCGAGCAGAAACTGGGAGAGATGATGCTTCCTGTCGAGCCATAAATACCCAGCAGTCATCAGCGTAAACAGGATGAGACAGAAGTATCCTCCCAGGGCTGTCACATCGCGGGCCATGGCATGCAGCCAGGCCGGACCAATTGGCGTGGAAGCGTCATTGGTCCTTCTCATGATCCGCAACAACCACGGATCAAAACGATGTGTTTCACCATCCACAACGGAATCCGCCAGCTCGATAAAGCTCCAGCCTGCCAGCGCCAGAATCAGCAGCAAAATCAGGGTGGCGGGTTCGAACCCGCCCAACCATCGCACCCCGTTACGAACTCGAATTCGTATCCGGGAAACGATTCGGCGGATCATGTGGTGACGTTCATGAAGGAGCAGTTTCACTTTCGACATTCCGTCGGACTGCTGGCTTGCGCAGTCGCTCGTGGCGGGAAACATGCAGGGAGACCGCTACTACCAGGCCCTGAACGTCTCATGCTTCCTGCCGGTGTTCACAGATCCAGTAACTGATTCATGAGCTCCGCAGTGTCTTCCAGATTCTTGTCCGGTCCTTCGCGGGTGGCCCAGCCGGAGAATTCGATCTGTTTGAGTGCTGCACGAACTGCGGGCCAATCCACATCTCCTTCCCCCAGTCGGCAGAAGCCATTTTTGACACCCCAGTCTTTGACGTCCAGCTTGCCAATCCGTTTCCCCAGAATCGCGATCCAGTCTTCCGGCTTCCCGAATTTTCGTACGTTCCCGATATCAAAATAGACACCGCACCACGGGTTGTTGATTTCATCAACGTAGTCCCGCATCTGTTCTGGCGTTTCGCAGAAGCCATTCCAGACATTTTCGATCAGGATTTTGATCTGGTCCTGCTCGGCAACGGGGAGCGCTTTGCGGATTTCCACGATGGAGCGTTTCCAGACGTCGTCATGGGTCTCATCCGGTCCCGAGACTCTCCCGGGCACCAGCAGGACTGTTGTGCCGCCAATCGCTTTGGAGTCATGAATGGCCTGTATCAACGCCTTGAGCCCGATTTCGCGGACTGCCGCATCGGGTGAAGATAATCGCTGATTCCAGTGAACGCTGTCCACGACTCCATGAATGGGAAACCTGACCACCTCGATGGCTTTGCGGGCCTGTTCGATATTGAGTCCGGGTGAGTCCCCTTCAATGCCATCAAAACCCAGCTTCTTGTATGTTTCCAGAGTTTTGATGATTGCGGCTTCATCGGCACCAATGCGGCCCCCTTTGTTCGCTTTGAAAATCTTGCCCTTGTTGGCGTGCGTACGCTGGCCCGCCGATTCATCCGCCCGTAACGAACGAATGGTCCAGCCTGTTGTGGCGATTGTCAGTGCCGACACTTTAAGAAACTCGCGTCGATTGTTTTTTGAAGACATCTCAAAGTCCTTATTAGTAAGGATAGATCTGAAGATTATTGTCACACGGTACTTCCAGGTTTGGATGCTTATTCCCAGCTGGAGCCGAGACAAGAGGAAAGCGGCGGTCACAGTGTGGACGATCTTGTCTCGGCCACAACGGACTCAGCATACCAATTGAATTGATTCGTTGCCCCTCCGTGATGTGATGGTAAGTCGATATTCGAGAATTCTTTGAGAGGTCAGGCGCATTCATTGATGGAAGTTTGGCATTCATGTGCGCATTCTCAAAAGGTGGTGCTTCCAAGTTTAAAAACCTGGTCCAAAGTTAACGTCGACGGAAGGGGAAGGAGCAGAGAGGAAGACCATGTTTGATATTCTCCTCTTTCCTCTTTTTCCCCTTTCCACCTCCTCTGCTCCATTCCAGACTGGAAACGGCTGTCATGCCATGGGGGGGCACATTCTCCCCGCATCGACCGCGTTCCGCCACGCGGCGAGTTGCATTTCATCAGTCGAAACGCGCGCTGCGCGAGCCCAGGCCAAATCCACTTGCTCTTGTCTGGGGAATCTTGCGATTTTTTGCTTTCGGAAATGTTACAGCCGCTCGGCAGTCCCTATACTGCGGTTCCCAATTTTCTCAGACTGAGTTCTCAGGCTGGAAGATTTTGAGACGCCTGATGGATTGACGACCTTCCATGAATGAAATTTTTTTAATTGGCCCCGTGATCCTGATTTCGGTGGTGCTGGTCTCTTCGCTACTGGATCGCTGGAGCGTGCCGGTCATTCTGGTCGCCTTGGGCGCAGGCATTCTGTTTGGCAGTGACGTCTTGCAGATGTACGATTTCAGTGACGTCCATCTGACGAACCAGATGGCAAATATCGCGCTCGTGTTCATTCTGTTTCAAGGAGGATTCAGCACGAGTCGTGAGGACTTCAAGTCCGTAGCACTGGTGGCGGGGAGTCTGGCGACATGGGGCGTGATCCTGACGGCACTGGTGACATTTGTTGTGCTGCGCGGTTTGCTGCACTGGCCATATGAAAAGGCTTTGTTGTTGGCCGTGATCATTTCATCCACGGATGCAGCTGCCACGTTTTCAATCTTGCGTCGTCAGGCGCTCCCATCAAAACTACGGTCGACCGCCGAGATTGAAAGTGCCGCCAACGACCCCATGGCGATTCTCCTGACGCTGGCAGCCATTCAAGCACTCACCGTGGGGGATGCCCAGTGGTATATTGTGGTCCTGTCGTTCATCTGGAAGTTTTTTGCAGGAATCCTGATCGGATGGGGGCTGGGACGGGCAGCTGCCTGGCTGTTCAATCAATTCCGGCCCAAGGATCGCGGGCATTATTACGTACTCACCCTGGGAGTCGTGCTTCTCGTCTACGGGATCGGCGAACTGGCACAGAGCAGTTCCATGATGGCGGTTTTTATCGCTGGATATGTGATGGGGAATCGGTCGTTTGTCCATAAACAAGGGGTCACCAATTTCGTTTCGGCCCTGTCGACCATTGCGGATACAAGCATGTTCGTGCTGATGGGACTGCTGGTCTCTCCACGACAATGGTCGAGCTTGTGGCTGGAAGGGATCGTATTGTTCCTCGTGTTGACATTCATTGCTCGACCCGTTGCCGTCTGGATCGGCACAGCGTTTATGAACGTGGGATTGAATAATCGCGTGTTTCTGACCTGGGCGGGACTGCGCGGAGCGGTGCCCATCATTCTGGCAACCTATCCCCTGGCCGCCGGGATGGCACTGGGACAGGAGATCTTCAACCTGGTCTTTTTTGCCGTGATTTTGTCTGTGGCGATTCAGGGATCAACGCTTGGTCCTGTTGCTCAATGGTTGAATCTGTCCACTCCATCCCGTCCAAGCCCGCTGTACAACCTCGAACTGGTCACGATGGCCCCCAGCGACATGGACCTCATCGTGGTGGATCTGCCTGACCCGAAGGGAGCTCCCGGACCGCGCATCTCCGACCTCAGACTTCCCCCTGGTTCCGTCATCACCTTGATTACGCGGGGGGAAGACGTCGTGATCCCTAAAGGAAGCACACAGTTGCAAGGCTGGGATCAGGTGACCATTCTGGCTCATATTGCGGATGAAGACGCAATTCGCACCGCGATCCTGGATGCCCCCGCGGCATTGCCTGTTTCCCCCAGCTGAATTGCAAATTTCGGGAACTGATGAAAAACTGTTCGCCAGCTGGCGGAACATGGCCGACACGAAGCTAACATGCTCCTGGAACACGTTGCCCTCGCCGGTCCCTGCGGTAAAAGCGTTTCGATTGATGAAATGCTGAATGCCATAAGGCAAGACCGGGTAGAACGCATTCATCCCGCATCGGCCACGTTCCACCACGCGGCGAGTTGCGTTTCACCAGTCGAAACGCCACGCGCGGGCACAGGCGAGAGCAACTTGCTCTCAATGCGTTCTCAGTCAATCTCCTGAAGAGTTCAGACATCGAGACTCCGGCTCATGAAAATCGCAAGGATTTTTGCTCACCGCGTTGAATTGCCATTGCGAGAGGGAACCTATCAATGGTCTGGCGGAAAATCGGTCTCGGTCTTCGACAGCACAATTGTGGGTGTGGAGACAGATTCCGGGCTGATCGGCTATGGAGAAGTTTGTCCTCTGGGGCCGTTCTATCTACCCGCCTATGCAGCCGGCGTGCGAGCCGGGTTGCAGGAGCTGGGGCCACATTTGCTGGGATTGGACCCCCGCGAATTGTCCGTGCTCAATCAGCGAATGGATGCGGCACTGAAGGGACACCCTTATGTCAAGTCGGGGGTTGATATCGCCTGCTGGGATCTTCTTGGACAAGCGACCGGTCTCCCGGTGTGCACGCTCCTGGGGGGGCGATTTGGTTCCAGAGTGCAGCTCTATCGTGCGATTTCTCAGGAACTCCCTCAGGTGATGGCGCAAAAGGTTGTCCGCTATCAATCCGAAGGCTATACGCGGTTTCAACTCAAAGTCGGGGGGGATCCAGACACGGACATCGAACGCATTCACGCCGTGCGCAGCATGTTGAAACCCACCGATCGCCTCGTGGCAGATGCGAACACCGGCTGGACACAACATGAAGCCCTGCGGGTAGTGCGGGCTGTCCGGGATCTTGACGTCTATATCGAGCAACCTTGCCTGACATATGAAGAGTGCCTCGCAGTTCGGCGTCATACGGATCATCCATTCATACTGGATGAGAATATTGATAGCCTGGGGATGCTCCTGCGAGCAAAGGCGGACTTGGCGATGGATGTCGTCAATCTGAAAATCAGCAAGCTGGGAGGGCTGACAAAAACAAAACAGATTCGTGATTTGTGCGTTTCCATGGGGATTGCCATGACGCTGGAAGACAGTTGGGGAGGCGACATCACGACCGCTGCAATTGCCCATCTGGCTCACAGCACTCCCGAAGAGTTTCGCTTCACGAGCACCGATTTCAATAGTTACGTGACTGTCAGCATCGCCGACGGAGCACCGTTGCGAGACAATGGCTGCATGCAGGCCGGCGTTGCTCCTGGTCTGGGCATTCTCCCCAGACGGCAAATTCTGGGACCGCGCGTCGTGGAGGTGGCATCATGATCAGCAGAATTCTGATTGCAACGTTGATTGGCCTGGTGGGTTCAGCCTGTCTGCAGGCGGATGAGCAGGCGGAAAATACTTCTCAAACTCACAACTTGTCTGGCTGGACGGTGCATGTCAGCCGTGAATTAATGAAGCAGGACCCATCGGGGACGGCCCGGGCTCTCGATCTTCTCGATGCTCAACTCGAAGAAATCATTCGCGTTGTCCCTGCCCCGGCTGTGACAGAATTGCAGAAGGTTCCACTCTGGTTTTCACCGGAGTATCCGCAGACGCCTCCGCGTGCCGAATACCATCCCAGCTCCAAATGGTTGCAGGAGCATGGTCGCAATCCAGCGATGGCCAGATGCGTGGAGTTCACGAACGTCCGCATTTTCGATCGGGAAACTCGTCGCATGCCGAATTTTGCTTTGCATGAACTCGCCCATGCGTACCATGATCGACATTTGCCGGAAGGCAACTCGAATCCACAGGTCAAGGCTGCCTATGAACGTGCCAAAGAAAGCGGCAAGTATGATCGAGTGGAGAGAAAAGACGCTGAAGGCCGCAAACGCATGGATCGGGCTTATGCGCTGACCAATCCGCAGGAGTACTTCGCAGAAACCACGGAAGCATTTTTTTCCACGAACGATTTCTTCCCTTATACCCGGGAGGAACTCAAACAACTCGATCCACAGATGTATCAATTGCTGACCAAACTCTGGGGAGTTGGTCAAAAAGAGTCGACACCCTGAAATCAGTACGGTCTATCTTCATCCTCTCAGAGAATCCCTTCACCGAACAGATTGGCTGAGACATTGGGCGAGCGATCCCCCGGTGCTTTCGAAGTTTCCTCTGTCCGAGCTTCCCAGTTTTCGGGAGTGAGAGCCTGTTCTTTACGGGCAAATTCCTGATCCCAATGACTCGACTCCCCCAGATCCAGATCCAGTTCGTCAAAGTCGTCGTACCGGCAGACATATCCCGGCTGCTGGGCGAGCAACAGTTCTTGATCATAGGCGTTCAGCACGCGACTCTGAATCAGATCTCGGCATTCTGAATTAATGGGATGGGCAATATCCGCATAAAGTTTTGCCTTGCCCTGACTGGATTTCGGGGCACGATTTTCCAGCAGTCGCGAACCACATTGGGAACAAAATACCGAACGTAACGGGTTTTTGTTGCCACATTGACGACAGCGATCTGTCAATTTCCGGCTGGGCATCGCAACGAAGGCTCCACGGCTCCCTTTGATGATTTTCAAATCACGCACGACAAACGCACGATCGAATGTAATGGAGCAAAACCCCATCAGCCGATCTTGAACCCCATCCATCAACTTGATGCGAATTTCGGTAATTTCCATTTGACCTTCCTTGCCGTGGAACAGAAGAGAATACCTGCTTTTCATCGTTCCTCGCGTTCAAATCCCCGATGAAACGACATAGACCCGCCCCAGACGCCCGCTTCTGCATCGTCCCGCCACAACCCGCGCATGCCGTGCTGTGTGGCACAAGGCAAAGCAGGCAGACCCGCTACCCGTCATTCCACTCCCCGCAAGATCCTGCGACTCAAATTGCTTCATGACCCGGTCGATCTCGGGATTCAAAATCCGGGCGGGAGCTTCCAGATCGTTGACGACGTGATGTCGAACAGCACCCCGATCATCCTCCACAGTCAGCGGTGCCAGCGCACGCTGCTTCACATCGGCATGGACGGTACTGCCTTGAAGTTCCGACCATTTTTGAAAGACTCGGGCTGTGGAAAGTCCACTGGCAGGCTTCACAATCACAACATGCAGCGGACGCTGGAGCGGGACAGCGGCAATCTTTTCTCCGCGACCCGAACAGATGGCCGCGGGAGTTGAATCCAGAAAAAAGTTCACATCGCTTCCCAATCGGGAGGCCAGTTCATGCAGTCGATCACGACCAAGATTCAAGTCCCAGAAACGATTGAGCCCCTGCAGGGTGGCTGCGGCATTGCTTGATCCTCCCCCCAGTCCCGCTTCTGCGGGAATGGACTTCCGCAAGAGAATTGAAGCCCCGCGTGGGCATCCAGTTTCTGACTGCAGCAGACCGGCCGCTTTGCAGATCAGATTTCTGCCGTCTGTCGGCACAGCCTGAAACGACTCCGTGATCCCATGAAGTCGCAGAGAAACCTCAGTGTTTGTGGTGGGAGAGAATTCCAGCAGATCATACAACCGGATCGAGACCATCAATGTCTGCAGGTCGTGATATCCATCTGCTCGACGACCAAGAACGTGTAATGCGAGGTTGATCTTTGCAGGTGCGAGAACCCGCAAAGAGTTTCCAAGTGGAGAGAATCGCATCAATGCGCTTTCCGCTACCAGGATCTGGTTTCAAAGATGTGAACACGAAGTTGCCGTGCCAGATTGACACACGCCCGATGACTCATCTTCGATGGTAAAGCCGCGAGACGAGATGTCAACAAGTTTTGCGATGTCCCGCCGGGACTCGGCGGACATGTTTAAAATCATGCAGGCAGTGCTGGTGGATCACGCAGTCGTTTCAAGTCTGCCCAAATTGAGACCAGGAAAAGAGGACAGCGGATCAATGGGGCAAGTTGCCTTCAATCTGGGCTCTTGCCGAAGAGTTCGAACCAATTGTCTGCTGTCTGCTGTCTGCTGTCTGCTGACTGCTGCCTGTTCGCGTGGCAGAGAAGGGAGCCTGAAACTATCGTCCTGCGGGAATGATCGTGGGCCACATCGACGTATCCGCAGCACTCGCGGGAGTGACCGGAGAGGGACGCGATACGGAATCGGGGCTGGCGACCGATCGATAATCGGATGGAATCACAATGTTTTCCGGGTTTTGATAGACGGTATGGCCGGAAGTTTGATGCACGCTCTGGGTGCCTGATGTGAACGGAACCGAACTGGATGGGGCCACGCCCTGATTGCTGTTGAAGCGATTGCCGGAAACGTTATTGAACTGTGGATTCTGGACAGATCCGTTCTGCATGGGACTGTTGTCCTGCTGGTTGAACTGGCGATTCATCTCTGCAGCCTGGGCCGACGACTGGTTGCCATATTGCTGGTTGCCATATTGCTGATTGCCATATTGTGGCGGACTCGGCTCTGCCTGTCTGGCGACCGGCGGATAGGGCCATTGCTCGGGGATCTGTCCCTGGCCGTCAGGTGCCGGGGCATTCGGCGTATACATCATCCCCTGCGAATTGGGATGCGTATATAACGATCCGGCAGAGGGTGAGACGGGCGAATTCACAGGCCCCTGGTTCCAGATCTGATTGACAGCCATATTGGCTTCACGTCCTGCAATCCAGCGTTGCGTTTCATAATCCTGCATGGAACTGTTGTAGTCCCGGGGAATTCCGCTGTTCTGCATCGTTCTGGTGTCATACCGCGAAGCGGTGCCAAACTGCTCTTTCGAATAGCTGGGATAGGTGACGGGAGGGGCCTGTCCCTGTGATGTGGCCGGAGGCCGGACCGGGTTGGGATAAGGTTGATACGCATCGTTCAGATTTTGAGGCGGAACCGCATCCGGCATCCAGCGCTGGGGAGGGGGTGTATTGGTGTTGTCGTAGTTCATCGAACCTGGAGGATGGATGGTCTGAGCATCATTCATGACGGGGAAGATCGACCCCGAACCAACTCCCATCCCCATTCTTGCCGCCGCTTTACTGGCTGCCCGATAAGCATCTGCCGGTGATTGCCCTGACACACCTGCGGATTGCGGATTTCCCGGCTGACCCTGCAGATTCTGAGGTGCATAAGCTCCAGCAGGAACCATGGAATTGGTATTGCCGATAAACTGCTGGTTCAAATTCCCATTCACGTTCTGCATGGGAGAATGCTGCAGCGACCTGCCGTCGGGATTATTCACAAAACCATTTCCCGTTGTCGGCAGAAATGCTGCGGAGAACTCTGCTCCCTGCTGATCAGCCTGCCTGACACCACCTCGACCCGTATTTTCGGATGAAGCACTGACTTGCTGGATTCCGTTCCATGGTTGAACTCGCCCCATATTTGCCTGGGGATTTTGTGGTTGGCGCGGATCAGCAGGAGTGAGCTGATACCGTGGATCGTTCGGGGCAGATCCCATGAGAGGCTGCATGGAGCCGCCCTGCATTGACTGATCGCGAATTGACTGATCATGCATTGACTGATCATGCATTGACTGATTACGAGCGATGACTGTCTGGCCGGATCCTGCCTGCTGCTGTAAAGGCGGTGACATGCCGAACTGCTGATTGAGGCGATTTCCCCCAGATGCGTCGGGATCATCACCAGGTTGCTGCATTCTTTGCGCGGGGTCTCCGGAAAGCCCGGAAATTGGCGAAGAATCTGCAAAGTACGGAGAATTCTGGGATTGATGAGCGCCGGGAGTAGGAGCCTGCAGATTCAGCGGCCCAAAATTCGCCGTCGGAGTGCCATAGGAATTCATCGAATGAGAGTTCTCTGCCCCGGGCAGTCGCGTCAGTTGACCGGTCTGGTCATCCACCAGGATGGGACCTCCCTGATATCTCGCCATTTCCTGACGATCAATTTCCTGCAACCTCTGCTTTAAAACACTTTCCTCGGCCAGACGCTCCTGAGATGAAGGGGAGATGTTCGTCGATCGCGGGGGAGCTTGACGCTTGACCTGTTCCTCATATTCCTGCTGGCGTCGTTGAATATCCGACACCAGTTTCTGTCCCGGAGACATCCCCGGCACCAGTCGATCAAAGATCGAAGATCCGGATTTTGCAGCTGGTTCGCGCTCCGCGGATGGAGCATTCTGAGCCAGTGCCTTTTGCACCTCTTCCGGATCATAGACCTTGGCATAGGTTTCCCGTGCCTTGTCGCTCTTACCCTGCCGGGCATAGGCGTCGCCCAGATGTTTGACAGCATTCAGATTGGCAGGATTCGCCTGCACTGCTCGCAGCGAATACTGTTCACTTTCCGAGAATCGATTCTGCAGCAGGTATGAATAGCCCATATCGCCCAGGATGTCGGAATCGTTTGGTTTTTGAATGAGCGCCTGTTGATAGTGCCGCTCCGCTTCAGCGTAGTTCTTTTCCAGGTCGGCCACGATGGCCAGTCCGTGATGTGCACTGGAACTCTGAGGCGCCATCGTCAATGCTGTTTCGAAATGTGTGCGGGCGGTCTTGAGACGCAGCGACGACTTGTCACGATACCATTCGGTCACTTCCGCCTGCCCCAGCCGAATATGTTCTTCCAGGCTGCGGGAGGACTGTCCCTGTGCTGCGCGGGACGCCAGACCGGGAGAATTTTTTTCGATTTCGGCAGTGAGATGTTCTGTGGCTGCCGAATTCTGCAAAGCATCCTGGCGAGACCAGTTCCCAAGTCGATCGGGTGCCTGACAGCCGGCGCTCAACACCATGCAGCAGGCCGTAATTTTCATGAATCCATTCATGGGCGACCTTTGGGGTCCAATCGACATAAAACCCGAAAGGGGATAATGTTTTGCAATGGTGGATCTGCATCTCAGCTGTGACACAGCACGTGTGACACAACACGACGGTTTTGCCAACGGCTGCACACGAGCGGCCCGAAATACCAGGGTTCTAAGTGCAAAGGTTCTAAGCGCCGCGAACAAAACCTCCCGGACAAAGGGAATTTCCTCTCCGCCAGCAAGTTCGCTGCAGGCTCTGTCAGGGGTTCTAAGCAAAAGTGGGTGGCCTGTCGAGATGAACTCCCGTCTCGTCTCCCTTCAACTTGCCAGTTCTGCAAAAATTGCCATTAGGGCAAGGTGCTCTGGCCAGGGCCCGCGCAGCTCGCGTTTCGATTGGTAAAAGGCAACTCACCGCGAGCCTGACTATCCCCTAATCCCTAACTTTCCCCTCATGCCTGCCACATGTGCATTTCGAAATCGGCTGAGGGGACGAGGAGATCGATGGTGCCTTCGCTGAGAGTCCGCTCGATGACTTCGCCATTCTTCAGAAGTTCGGCAGCCAGATGCAGACGTTGCCCCACTGCGACTCCCAGATCCCGCCAGGGGACAGACAGTTCGAAGACTCGATCCAGCGCGTAGCTTCCGGTGGTCCCTTTGACCGGCTTGTCATCAATCCGGATGTCCGGCTGGGCGATTTTTTCGCCATTGCATCGGGCATGAATCTGAGTTCCATAGGGTTCGACAAATTTGAACCGGATTTCATCAAACTCCTGCAGATCGAGATTGGCGTGAGCAGCGGTATCGACCCGCAACAAGAGATTTTGCGTATCGAAACCGAAATAGATCTCCCGGATGACGCTGTCGCTGACCATGGTCATGGTGCCCCGTTCGCTGCCGGAAACGTAGCGGCCTGCATTCAACCATTCGAAATAGGAGTGTCGGCCATCGATCTTAACCTGCAGGAATGAGCGGGGGTTGGTATGAATATGCCGGCGTTCCGCCCGGGCCACCGGTTTGAGCAAAGCTGAAGGCGGAGCTTCGTTCAGCAAGTGGTACACATTTCGCAAATGCCGCCGGAACAGTTCGTCGAACAGGGCATCCTGTGCGGAGTTGTGATCATCTCCATACCACCAGAACCAGTCGCTGCCCTGCGCGATCATCAATTCATCCCAGGCCTCCGCGACGACGTCTGGCGATACGTGCTTATTTTTTTCCGCCTTCAACAGGAATTCCCGGGTGATATGCACGAGGTCCCAGGCATCACGATCGTCCTGATGACCAATCCAGATATAGAAATCGTGGTTGATCCAACTCCCCGCGAACAGCCGACCGATCTTGTGGACGGGCGGGCATTTGGCCAGATGCTCGCTCACTCGGACAGGCTGAATCTCTTTATCCTGCACGGCGTTGCGATAAAGATGACGCAGAAACGCCACTCCTCCGTCCGGATAATATTCCCAGCAGTTCTCGCCATCCAGAATGACTGGAACGAGTGCCGGTTGCTCGGAATGACCGGCAATGGAACGCCCGATGTCTTTAATTTTTCCCAGCATGTCTCCAGCAGCCCACCGGGGATCGTTACGCTGATAATGGAAACCGATGAGGTCGCTGAGTCCGTGATCTCGGAAAATGACGGACAAAGCACGCCCTTCCTGCTCCAGCCGCCAGGGGCGATAAAGCATTTCCGGACGGTTCACCAGACCATTGCTGTCGCGATGCACAAACCCTTCTGTGGAATGTGTCAGAATTTGTTCGTCCGTGGCAATCCATTCGATTCCCGCATCCGCGATGGCGGCAATAATATCCTGCGAAACCGATCCTTCCGAGGGCCACATTCCGCGGGGTTTGCTGCCAAACAGTTCAGCATGATAGGACACCGCCTTTTGAATATGGCGAATGGCGTCTTCTTTGTAGCTTTGCGTATATTTTGGCAGCGGACAGCCGGGCATGGCTTCCCGGGCACACTTCTTGTCCCATAATAATGGCAGGATCGGATGATAGAATGGGGTGGTTGTCAGTTCGACCTGTCCGCCGTCAGACAGTTTTTTGTGCAACGGAACGACTTCCGCCACCAGTTCCAGTTGCTTTTTCAGCAACCAGATTTTTTCTTTCTCCGTATAGTGACGACCTTTCTCACGCAACGCGCGCAGTTCCGCATCGCGTTCGAAGACCAGTTCGTGAATCCACGTCAGGTTGTTCCAGACCTGTAAATCCCGGAGATCTTGTTGATTGAAACGGATCAGCGCCTTTTCCGCACTGTCCCGCCCCTGGCCACGCTTCTGCAGCAGTTCGTGATATCTGGGGAAAGGCCGGATCATGGTCCATTCGTTGGCCATGAAGAAATGATCGAGCAGATAATAGGCATCTTCTGTGGAGAGCGAATCCGCAGGGATGCGCGAAACATCCAGATGTCTGTCGCTGCCTCCCTGGACGTATCGCTGAATCTGCGAGAGCAGGCTGGGCACCAGATTGATGGAACAGCGAAATTCCGGCACTTCCTGAATGTGCAATGCCATCCCGACATAGTCTTTTGTGGCGTGCAATCGCACCCAGGGCATGAGTGTTTCGCCAGTGACATCATCCGGATAATACGGTTGGTGTTGATGCCAGAAGAGTGCAAGTGAAACAGGCTGCATTTTAAAAAAGCGGGGCTAAAGGATGATCGAAGATGTCACCGGCGGGCTGAAAATAGTCATAAACCGGTCGTTCCAAGTTCGATTTCCCATTTGAAATCCCATTGCGGTGAAAGGCGGGGGGGCCAGGGATCGGAGATCAGAAAACCTCTTCGATGGCTGGGGTTTCCTGCTTCCGGACCTCTTTCCCTGCATCCTTCCGCACTCCCTGATCAGACTTGGAACGACTGTCAACAGACTCCTTCATCATGGCCTGCCGGAATTGGGTTGGCTGCATCATAGCGTACCGGTCCGGAACCTCGTAGATGAGCTTTCGTTTGTGAGAATCTGGACGACAAATGGAGATTCTCATGGCAAGATTCGGTTGAGTCGCCCCCGGGTGGCGCCCAACGCCGTTCATGAAACGCTGTCTGAGGAGAGTCTAAAACTGGTCTATAAAAGGGCTTCGAGTCTGTGCTTCACTTGTGAGAATCATCACAAACCCGCAAGGAAGCAGGGAGACTCGAAGTGGCGCAAAGACAGGGACGCAATGCGTATCGTCGTGAAGTGATTGCCGAATTTGAAGCAATCTTTCCTCATTCCGTCTTTCGAGGAATCCCGGTACATGGCAATGCCGGTTGGACACCACGAAAAATACTGTGTGTCAGTGTGATCATGTTCTGGATCAGTGGCAAGACGCTGGAGGAACAATTCTCTGCGGCTCGTCATCTGGTCCAGTTCCTGTGGCCGCACTGGAAGGTGCCTGTTTCGTATGCGGGGTTCGTGCAGTCCCAGCAGGACTGGTGGCCACTGATGGCACCGCTGATCTTCGCTCAATTACGACAGAACGAGTCGATGGGGACCGCCTGGCGCGGCTGGTGCTGGCGGTGGATGGCGGTGGATGGCAGCCGGTTCGAGTGTCCGCGATCACAGGCCAATGAACAGGGACTGGGATGTGCCGGGCGAGAAAAGACGTCTCCACAACTCTTTCAAACTCTCTTGCAGCATGTCGAGACCGGACTCCCCTGGGACGTTCGTCTGGGGCCGGGAACCGACAGCGAACGGCGGCATCTGGACGACATGCTCGCCGATTTGCCGGAACGATCGTTATTGACTGCCGACGCCGGGTTCATCAGCGATGAACTGTGTGCTCAACTCATTGATGACGGGCATCCGTTCGTGCTGCGTATCGGCGGCAATAAAACCCTGCTGGAGAATCGGGAGGAACAGACCGACAGTGATGCCGATCTCGTCTATTTCTGGCCGGAGAAGTTCCACACTCAACAGCCGTTGAAGCTGCGTCGGATCTGCTTTCCTTCCACTGGCGGCCTGCCGGTGGTGTTGCTCACGAACGTGCTGGATGCAAATGTTTTGAGTGCCCAGGACGCTCAGGAGATTGATCGTTCCCGCTGGGGAATCGAAGTCTATTTTCGACACCTCAAACAGACGATGAGCTTCACTCAACTGCGAAGTCGAACTCCCCAGACGGCACTCAACGAACAGGTCTGGAAACTGGTTTCCTTCTGGATGCTGCAACGTCTCGCGGTCGGCCATCAGTTGTCCGCGGGCCAGGATCCCCGGCGATTTTCAGCCGCTCTCGCCCGCCGTGAAATCCGGGAGGTTATACAGTTGCTGGCACAACACCAACGCGGCCTTTCTCTGGCCACCCGCTTGCAGCGAATACAGAAAGATTTCGATACCCGCACTGGTCCCAAGGCCATCCGCAAATGGCCCCGCAAAAAGAATGACAAACCTCCCCGGCCGCCCCAAATCAAACCCGCCCCAGAAGCAGAAATCATCAAAGCCAAACAACTTGGGTTCAAATCACTACGCATTTAATGAATGGCGTTGGGGGCCATGTGGTCGGCATTTGGTACCACTTCAGGTATCACTAACAAAAAACGGCCCCCGAAGGGACCGTCCAGAATCGCCGAAAACCCAAAGGGCTAACGGAGAGACGGGGATTCGAACCCCGGGACCACTTTGACATGGTCACAGCATTAGCAATGCTGCGCATTCGGCCACTCTGCCATCTCTCCAAGTTATTATATATTAGTGATCTACGTCATTTATCCAGTCATTCAGAATTGGTGTTTGACAGCCGACTCTGGCACAAGCGGGCTTTCTTTCGATGAGCGTGGCTGGACGCTGCACCATCAAAATACTTTTGGAACACCACGCCCTTGAACCAAGTAAAGCGATGGCAAAGTCTACAGTTTCTGGAACTTCTGGCAAGCCAGAAAAGCCATATTCGGAATTCGTGGGTGCAGGCCAGCTTTTGTGCTGGATGTGGGGGTGCAGGACGGGGTCTGTGATTTTTGGGACCCGGGTTTTGCTGCAGGGATCGGTCCTGGTGCCGGTCAGAGTGTTTGGGCGGGTGTGCCAGAAGGTTTTCCAGTGGCCGGTATCGCTCAATGTATCCGCCTTCAGTTGCAGCAACGCTTCAGCCCCCCCCGGACCAGAACTTTTCGCTTCTCTTGACCCGGTGGTTGAGCAGTTTGACCGCCGACTCGATGTGGCTGCCGGTGATCGGCAGATCGGCCTGGCGGTATTGGGGTCGAGCGCATTAATTCCGCATAGACCGCGTCCCGCCACGCGGCGAGTTGCATTTCACCAGTCGAAACGCACGCGGCGCGGGCTCACACCAGAGCAACTTGCTCTAGGAGCCTGTCCGAGAACTTTGAAGTCCGCACCATGATGAGGAAATTTTTGAAACACAGAGGGACAGAGAACACGGAGACACACAAACCTGATCTCTGTGTCCTCCGCCCCTCTGTGTTTTCATCTTTTTTCTGGCGAATGATTTTGAAGTGAACGAACCTCATTCGTGAATCAAACAGATTAAATGGGATGGGAAGGAGTTCTCAGACAGACTCCTAGCCATTTTGCCACTCTGATTCTGCAGATCAGTCAGGGCGTCGCTGACGATCCGTCGTATTACTGGTCGCGCCATCTTCATCGTTGGGCAGTCCCAGTTTCTGTTGGCGCCCGGACAATTCCACGGGTGTGCGTCAGAAAAGTAGGTGGAAAATTCGAGTGTGAGCGACGAATGGGTGTGGTGGGCGAAAATTGGTCGAATTTTGTTGCTTGCCGGGCTGTCAAAGGTTTCAATGAAGCTGTGTGG
>Ga0182738_1000336_pt1 | contig 69122 bp, 58 predicted proteins | sample eDN5th30CBELigMG_FD_128876 | JGI IMG/M metagenome (GOLD analysis project Ga0182738, IMG submission 128876) | Enriched Miracle-Growth compost microbial communities from Emeryville, California, USA - eDNA 5th pass 30_C BE-Lig MG (version 2)... ... | reverse complement strand
GACAAACGAGCGGATTTCCCGCGCTTCAAGAAAAAAGGTCAGTCGGACAGTTTCCGCTATCCGCAGGGTTTCAGGCTCGATCAGAGCAACAACCGCATCTTCCTGCCCAAGCTCGGCTGGATTGGCTATCGCAATAGCCGGGGAGTGTTTGGCGTGGTGAAGAACGTCACTGTCAGCCAGTCTTGCGGCAAGTGGTTTGTCTCAATTCAGACCGAACGCGAAGTCGAGCACCCCATTCCAGGCGGTGATGCAATTGGTATCGACATGGGCATTGCTCGCTTCGCGACGCTCTCGGATGGCACATACTACACGCCGCTCAACAGCTTCAGACGTCACGAGGATCGATTGCGCAAAGCGCAGCAGGCGATGAGCCGTAAACAGAAGTTCAGCAACAACTGGAGGCGGGCGAAAGCTCGCCTTCAGCATATCCATGCTCGTATCGGCAACGCCCGCCGCGACTACCTGCACAAGGCCACGACCGCTATCAGCCAAAACCACGCGATGGTGTGCATCGAGGACTTGCGGGTGCGGAATATGAGCAAATCCGCCAAAGGCAATGTCGAGAATCCTGGAAGAAACATTCGGGCCAAGTCTGGCCTGAACAAATCCATCCTCAATCAGGGCTGGTTCGAGTTCAGGCGTCAACTGGACTACAAGCTGGCGTGGAATGGCGGCTATCTCATTGCCGTGCCGCCGCGGAACACGAGCCGCACCTGCCCGTGCTGCGGCCATGTCTCGGGGGACAACCGCCGGATGCAAGCGCGATTCGCGTGTGTCGAATGTGGGCTCACAGAAAACGCCGATGTGGTTGGTGCGATCAACATTTTAAGGGCGGGACACGCCCGGTTAGCCTGTGAAGTGAGCGGTGCAGCAATGCCGCCAGCAGCAGGAACCCACCGAAGCGATTCAGGGCAGCGTGCTGCACTGAGCGCCGTAGGAATCCCCGCCTTCAGGTCGGGGAGGATGTCAAGCGGAAGAACTGCCAGGCGAGATGGATGGTAATTTGAATTCCAATCCCCTTTGCATCTCGGTCGTAATCGTCAATTACAATGCCGGGCAAACCCTGGTGGATTGTATTGAATCGGCACTGCCACAGGTGACTGAAGTGCTGTTAGTGGACAATGCCTCCTCGGATCGAAGCCTCGAGCTCTGCGCCGAGCGCTTTCCCGTCGAAGCAAGGCTTAAAATCATGCGCAACGCAGCCAATCTCGGTTTTGCCGCGGCCTGCAACATCGGGGCCAAGGCTGCTTCAGAATCTCATGTTCTGTTTCTCAATCCAGATTGCATCCTGAGCAAGAATTCGTTGCCACGCCTGCTCCGTGTATTGGAAATGGCCCCCCAGGCCGGCATGGCCGGTGGGCTTTTAACCAATCAGGATGGGACTGAGCAGGCTGGAGGGCGCCGTGCAGTGCCGACCCCGTGGCGTTCCCTCGTGCGCGCTTTTGGCTTGTATCGCTTCGAGCGTTACTGGCCCCGGCTGTTTTTTGATTTTCACCTGCATAAGCAGCCTTTGCCACCGGAACCGCTAGAAGTGGAGGCTATTTCCGGCGCACTCATGCTGGTGCGTCAGGAGGCAATCCGGGATGTTGGCCCATGGGATGAGGATTATTTTCTTCACTGCGAAGATCTCGACTGGTGCATGCGTTTCCGGAAAAAAGGCTGGAGAATACTTTTCGTGCCTGATGCAGTGGTGGTGCACCATAAGGGAACATGCAGCAGATCCCGGCCGATATTCGTGGAATGGCACAAGCACAGGGGAATGATGCGCTTCTATCGCAAATTCTTCCGGCAGGAATATCCTGGCGCTCTGATGTGGCTGGTGGCAGCGGGAATATGGTTGCGTTTCGGGGCGATAGTCACAGTTCATTGCATGCAGCATATGGGGAGACTGGCGCAATCGAGGTGAAATCAGCAGCTGTTTCCGGGACCTTTTCTGATCCCCGGTTCCGATCTTGATTCCAATCCTGCGCAATCCATGGCATTGCTTCCCGCGCTGACAAATCAAATGGCTGATCCGGGCTCCAACCATAAAATCATGGTCACAGGCGCTACCAGTATTATCGGAAAATTCCTGCTGCCAGACCTGCTGGAGGTGGGCTATGAAGTTCATGCGGTCAGTCGCCGGGCGGCGGAAGCGGTGCCTTCCAATGGAAAATTGATCTGGCATCAGGCGGATATTCGCCAGACAGAACAGATACCTGATGTAAACGCGCAAACTCTCATTCATCTCGCCCCGCTCTGGCTCCTTCCACCGCTGCTGCCGGTACTGGACACGCTTCAACTGAAACGTGTGATCGGCTTTGGTTCCACCAGCGTGTTCAGTAAAGCGCACTCCGCCAACCCGGCAGAAAGAAAAGTGGCAACCCGACTGGCGGAAGCGGAAGAGGCTGTCCGCCGCTTTTGCAGCGCATCCGGAATGGATTGGACAATATTTCGTCCAACACTGGTTTATGATTGTGTTCGCGACAAGAATATTACGAGAATTGCAGGCTTTATCCGGCGTTATGGCTTTTTTCCATTGATCGGGCAAGCTGCCGGGCTGCGACAGCCGATCCACGCCGCCGATCTCGCACAGGCATGCATGATCGCACTCTTCCAGCCTTTGACTTTCAATAAAGCCTACAACCTGAGCGGTGGCGAGACTTTAAGCTACCGCCAGATGGTGGAGAGAATTTTCAGTTCACTCGGCAAGCCTGCACATTTCCTGATTGCTCCTCTGTGGCTCTACCGGCTGGCGATACGTTCAGCCATGCTGCTCCCCGGCAGTCAGGAGGTCACAACCGAGATGGCAACGCGAATGAATCTCGACCTCTGTTTTGACCATGCGGAAGCGATCAGCGATTTCGGTTTCGCGCCAAGAGCGTTTTCACCTGAATGGGGCGGCGGGCAGGAAAAGTGATGGCAGCTCTCGTAAAAACAGGAAAAATAGATATTGCCGATCATGAGATCGAAATAAAGGCAATTCGCGCGCAAGGCGCAGGCGGGCAGAATGTAAACAAGGTATCGAGCGCCGTTCATCTGCGCTTCGACATTAACGCTTCGTCACTATCCGATATTCATAAGGAGCGCTTGCTGAAGCTCCACGATCAGCGCATCACCCGGGAAGGCGTAATCATTATCAAGGCTCAACAGTATCGCAGCCAGGAGAAAAACCGCGAGGAAGCCTTAAGACGCCTGCACGAACTTGTCGACAGCATCGCTGAGTTGCCGCGAAAACGCAAGCTGACCAGACCGACGCCGAGCTCTCAGAAAAAGCGGCTGGATAGCAAGACACACAAAGGCCAGATCAAGATCATGAGAAAGAAATGGGTGTCGGAGTCCATGCCGTGATGGTATCCGAAGCTTCTTCTCGCCATGTTTCAATGCGTGGAGGCGAGTTCGTTTCCGCTTTTGCCGGAGTCAAGTGGAGGGCTTTGTGGGTTTACAAGACGCGAACCTGGTACTCCCGGATGCACCTCCGTTTCGGGAATGACTACCGATATTAGCCTGGGAAAAATAACGGAAAAAGCTGTCCCGGCATTCTGTTCGCTGGAAATCCTGATCTGTAGCTTGTTGTTTTCGGCCACGGTCTTGACGATCGATAAGCCTATTCCGCTCGAAGTCCTGTTATGCAGTGCCGCTCGCGGAGTGTAAAAATATTCATCGAAAATATGCGGCAGGTCTTTTTCGCCGATTCCTATCCCATGATCGGTAACGGTTACGATACCGTATGAGCCTGTGCCTTCAACGGCAGCTACAATTTCTATCGTTGTGTTGTCATATGAATAAGCAATCGCGTTTGAAATGACATTTTCAAGCAGTATTTCAAGCTGATTGGGAATGCCTTCAACGGCGAAGTCCTGGAGCGATACCTTTATGTCGATATGGCGGGAACTGGCGATCGGCCCTAATTTATCGATGCATTTGCGGATCACTGTTTCAATGCTGACCTGCTCTCTTGCATTGTTGTCACGCGCCGCGGCTTTCAACCGTTCCAGCTTGAGAACATCCAGAATGAGGGCGGCCATGCCGGCAGCGCGATGATCGATCTTCGATATCACTTCTCTTATTTCAGGCGATACCTCGCCGCAATATTCTCCTTTTATGAGATTTATCTTGCTGCGGATAGCATCGAGCGGGGCTTTGAGCTGATGTGTCATCAGCACCGCATAACGGTCTTTCTCCACTTGCGCACGCCTGATTTCTTCGTAGGCATCGACAAGATTGTGCTCATGAATGCGCACTACAATCGACAGCCGTGAGACGACATACCAGACAATGATAAAGAGCACATCGACGGTAAACATCCACAGGAAAATATTGATCTTGAGCGGACTCAGAACGGATATGCCAGGATCGATGGTCAGCGCTTGCGACGCCGTAAAGATAAGCGGATGTTCATCCAGCAAAATGGCGGCATACATGACGCATACCAGGACGGTCACCACCAGGCTTTCCAGGGTCGAGAAAAAGATGCAGGCCAGCGCTATATGCAGCACGTAAAAGAAGGGAGCCGGAGTCGCAATGCTGCCGATAAAATGCACTACTACCGACAGACACAGAAGATCGACAATGATCTGGGCCCAGATATTTATAGCGGGGGAGTTATATTTTGTGTGCCGCTGAAAATCCAGAGTTTGAATGTAAATGACATTTGCAATGAATAATACCAGTGTTACCGCAAGCGGCCACCCTTGCTGGTGGGTAATGCCGATTTTCGTAAGCTCGTCCGAGGCAATGAGCGCGAGCACCTGAAAAAGCAGAAGAACCCCGATAACGCCCCATCGAAAGATGATAAACCATCGGGCATTATTGATTAATACTTCATCACTGAGCTTCGCGCCGTTTGTCCTCATTCCGGGAAGCGCGAAGCGATTTTTGTCGGACGGGTTCCAGGAAAACTTGACAACCGCCATGGTTAAAGTCTCCGGGAATTCTGCTTCAGGATTCGTTATTCTCCAACCGGCTATGAATGATCGATAAAAAACTGGTCGGCTCGACCGGCTTTTCCATGATCAGAATCCACTCATCAGAGAGGCCAGTGAAATAAGGGCGAATTTCCTCGCCGAGCGAAGTCATGAATATCAGGTGAAGCTCGGGGAAACGTTTGTGTATTTCCACATAGGCTTCCAGACCTATATCCATTGTTTCAACCATCACGTCGAGAATTGCCAGATCGGGGGGATTGGTTGAATTCCATAGCGACACCATGAAATCATTCATGGTCTGATAACTTTCGACCGCATATTGGTTTGCTTCCAGGATACGCCTGACCGTATCCCGAATATCCGGATCATCATCGATATGCGCGATTCGTTGCGCCACTGTGCTTCCTTGATCTGATGCCGATCCCGGTACCTGGCCCGAGAGTTTGTCGGCATTCTGTTGTTGGATAGACGCATGCATGGCACTTCCTCCAATCACAATTAAAATACTTGCAGATACCCACACTACTCAGTATAGAGTAAGCCTGTGTGAAGAATGTTTCAGGTACGTGTTGAAATTTTGTGAAGAGAGTAACTTGGCCGCCGAAGGATCAAGAGGATAAAGCGGATCAAGCGGGAGATGCCGCCTGCAATTGCACTTGCTGCACTTGCTGCACTTGCTGTACTTGCTGTACTGGATGGATTACGGAAAGTAATCCTGCTCAGGCCAGCACACGTTGCAGCCAGTTACGGATATCCTGTATCTCTTCCCTGCAGACAGTGTGCGCCATTCCGTACTCGCGCCATTCCACCGGATAACCCGATTCCCGCAATTGCTCGCGCGATGCAGCAGCGAGGGTTATCGGAATGACATTGTCCGCCACACCGTGCGCCATCAAGATTGGCACGGCGAAATTGGCATGATGCGCCTCTTCCGCAAGAGTCCGCGGTGCTGGCAGGTAACATGAAAGCGCCATGATTCCCGCCAGTTTTTTCGGATAGCACAAACCGGCGAACAGCGCAAGGGCACCTCCCTGAGAGAAACCTGCCAGAACGATATTCTCCGGCTTGACCCCCCGCTGCATCTCGTGGCTCACCAGGGCTTCGACGGCCCGCTGTGACTTCCGCAGGCTTGCCATATTCTCCTGAAGCCCCGCGCTTCCATCGGCAATATCATAGTCATACCATGCGCGCATGACCATTCCCCGGTTGATGCTGACCGGTCTCATGGGTGCATGGGGAAACACGAAACGGACGGCTGGAATGGAAGGCAGCGCAAGCTCATCCACAATGGGTACAAAATCGCTGCCATCGGCCCCCAGCCCATGCATCCAGATGATCGTACGAGTGGGATGGGCGGCTGTTTCCAGCTCGATGGAAGGAAGCAGATTGGCGGAACCGGAAATCATGAGAGAAAATGAAGATCGACCCGTTGACTTGGATGGGGCACGGGATTAGATTGGCAATTTTCGATTCTGATATGCAAGGCTATGGCAGGGAGAGGATTATGAAACGCAGGGATTTTATCAAACTGGCGGGGGTGAGCGCCGCATTATTTCCCGTGGCGCCATCAGTATTCGGCCAGCAGACCGGTCAACCGGTTATTCCACCGCGACGCTACACTTATCGTGTAACTTATAAAATTGATCTTCCGGAGGATGGAAAAAAAGCACGCTTGTGGCTACCACTGCCGGATACGGAGGATTCTCCCCACCAGTTTTCCCAGGGAAGTGTCTGGAGCGGGACTGCAAGCACGGCCAGATTCGAGAACGTTCCTGGAACAACCTCGCCCATGTTTTACGCTGAATGGAACCGTGGCGGTCCCCGCAGCGTAACGGTGAGCAGCGTGATCAAAACATCGGACCGCACTGTCAACCTGGAGCGCTATAGGGAAGGTAAATCGAGCGCATTTCCCGCAGACGTAAAGCATTACCTGCGGTCCACCAGATTTATCCCGCTGGACGGCATCGTCCGCAAAACTGCGCTATCCATTACCAAGGAGGCCAAAGCCCAATCGCAGTTGCAGAAAGCGCGCGCGATATATGACTGGGTAGTCGAAAATTCCTATCGCGACCCGGCCACGCGCGGCTGCGGCCGGGGTAACATCAAAGCCATGCTGGAAAGCGGTCATCTTGGCGGCAAGTGCGCCGATCTGAATGCGTTGTTTGTAGGACTGGCGCGGGCGGTAGGCATCCCCGCAAGAGATAACTATGGCATCCGCATCGACGAATCGGTGGCGCACAAAACGCTTGGCCAGGCAGAAGATATCACTACAGCCCAGCATTGCCGTCCTGAATTTTATCTGGCCGGTCTTGGCTGGGTGCCCGTGGATCCCGCGGATGTGCGTCAACTTGCGCTGGATGAAGGGCTCCCCATTGAACACCCGCGAGTGGTCGAATTACGCGAAAAACTCTTCGGCTCATGGGAAATGAACTGGGTGGCGTTCAACCACAGCCGGGATATCAGGCTGGCGCGAGACAGCGTCCTGGGTGAACTGCCGTTTTTCATGTACCCTCAGGCTGAAGTAGCGGGACACGAGCGGGATAGCCTTGAACCGGCGGAGTTTGCCTACAAGATCACCTCATCCCGCCTGGTGGGTACGGGGATCAAATTCTAGCCCCGAAAATATCCGTCGCGCCGTTCCCGGAAAGCTGCACCTGCGATTAGTCGATTCCTTCGCTACGTCTTTCTTCTGTAGCAGGAATGATCTTCTGCAATTCCTGGAATAATGCGCGAAAGCTTTTAGGGGCCTTGTTTGCGAGCTTCTCCTTCACAGCGTTGCGCGCGAGTGTGCGCAACTGCCGCAAATCCGCGGTGGGGTATTTCTGCCCCAGTTCATTGAGAGCCTGCATCTGCTCGTCCGCCATCAGGCGCTCGCGCCAGCGTTCCAGCTGATGCAGGCGTGCCGTACTTTCGGTGCTTAAATTTCCCCATAGATCGAGCTTCTTCCGAATGGGTTCTGCATCGACATCCCGCATCAGTTTGCCAATAAGCTGCATCTGCCGGCGGAGGGCGCCATGCTTGCGTATGCGCTTCGCTTCCAGTACCGCCTCCATCAAGGTGTCCGACAGACCGAGTTCGATCAGACGCTTTGAATCGAGTTGAACGAGCGACTCACCTATGTCCTGGAGCGCGTGCATTTCCTTCTTGCGTTTGGTCTTGCTCGGCCGCGCTTCCCGTTCGGAATTATCTGCCGGATCCTCTTCCAAGGCGCTTCCCAAATTAATAAACTGCTATCATACGCCACTGACACATCATCTGACTCCTCATGGGCTGCCCTCCCGGCTCTTGGGCAAGTTGCAGTACAGGATAGCTACTCAATATAATCCCTATAATCCCTGAATTCCCTGAAGTCGCCGCCTATGAATGATAACGCCATGCCTTCACAACGTTTTTCCTATTCGTTTTCAGTGCTTCAGCAAATCGCGCAGGATGTCCTGAACCATGCGCGCAAAGGGGGTGCCAGCGCCTGCGAAACCGATGTTTCGGATGGTTTTGGCCAGAATGTCACTGTGCGGCAGGGGCAGGTGGAAACGATAGAGTACAACCGCGACAAAGGGCTGTCAGTAACAGTTTATGTCGGGCAGAAGCGCGGGCATGCCAGCACCTCGGATTTTTCGTCGCAGGCGATAAGTGATACCGTCACGGCGGCGCTCTCGATTGCCCGACATACAGCCGCCGACGATTGTGCCGGCCTGGCCGATCCCGACTTGCTGGCGCGAGAATTTCCCGATCTCGAATTGTATTTTCCCTGGGACTTGCCGGTCGAACAGGCAATAGAACTGGCGCAAGCCTGCGAAGCGGCCGCATTTGCAGTCGATAAGCGCATTACCAATTCCGAAGGAGCCAGCATCTCGCTGGGCGAATCGCAGTTTGTCTACGCAAACAGCCTGGGATTCATGGGCGGCTATCCTTCTTCCCGCCACAGTATCAGCTGTGCGATGATTGCAAGCCACGACGATAGCATGCAGCGAGACTATTGGTACAGCGTGGCGCGTGATGCTTCCGATCTGGAGCATGCCGATGCTGTCGGGAAGAAAGCCGGAACACGCAGTGTCGGGCGCTTGGGCGCAAAAAAAATCGCTACCTGCGAAGTTCCCGTCCTGTTCGAGGCTCCGATTGCACCCAGCTTGATCGGGCATTTCGTCGGGGCCGTGAGCGGGGGCAATCTTTACCGCAAGTCCTCATTTCTCCTCGACAGTATCGGCAGGCAGGTATTTGCGCCGGACATCCAGATACGCGAACGGCCGCATCTGAAAAAAGGCCTGGGCAGCGGACCTTTCGATAATGAAGGGGTAGCCACCTGTGACCGTAACATAGTGGAAAATGGAGTGGTACAAGGCTACTTTCTCGGCAGTTACTCCGCCCGCAAACTGGGACTTGTCACAACCGGAAATGCCGGTGGCAGTCATAACCTGGTCCTGGACAATGGCGCCGGGATGACTTTTGCCGAACTGCTCAGGAAAATGGATAAAGGCGTGCTTGTGACCGAGTTGCTCGGCCACGGTGTAAACAACGTTACCGGGGATTACTCCAGAGGAGCAGCGGGATACTGGGTCGAAGACGGAGAAATCCGCTATCCGGTTGAGGAAATAACGATTGCAGGAAATCTGAAAGACATGTTGCCTGGCATCTCCGCAGTAGGGAACGATGTAATCGTGCGCGGTTCCAAGCAATGCGGTTCATTGCTGATAGATCGGATGATGGTTGCTGGAGGCTAGGCGTTCAGCTTGAATGTGCGGCTTCGATCGGAATGCGTGGCAAACCTCGTCCACGTGATCCGGTTGCGAAACAACCGTCAGGCGAAGTCGTCGAACTTGATCGGGAAAGGATAGCGCGGACGGCGAAGTCGTCATACAATGTGGCGTCGCAAGACCTACCGCCGGGCAGGCGGGAAGTAACGCCTGTGGAGATATGAGCAGCGCCGTAAGGCACTCAGCCCAGGAACCCACCGAAGCGACTATGCAGGAATTCACTCTTGTTTAGCGCCGTAGGAATCGCCTTCCTTCAGGTGGGCGAGGATGTCAAATTATTCGCCTAAGTTGCCCTGAATTGCCTGAATAATGAATCTGCATTTGCTGGTACCGGCGCTCTTCTGGCCGGACCCGGCACTTCCTGAAATCTACCGTGACCTGCCTCTGCCCGGCCTGGAGAGCCTGCTGGCAAAATGTTCCGTCACGGAAGATAAATCGGAGGGGATAGAGGCGTGGCTTTGCCGCGCTTTCGGCGTCGCAAAACAGCAGGATTGGCCGGTTGCACCCATTACCTTGCAAACCGATAGCGGAGAGGACAGTGAAGCGGTAAAAACGGAAAAAAGTCACTGGATCCGTGCCGATCCGGTGCATTTACGCCTTGAGCGCGACCATATCCTGTTGGCCGACAGCCGTGTTTTTCACATTTCACTGGAAGAAGCCAGGCAGTTCACCGGGCTGATCAACCGCCATTTCGCAAATCAGGGGATAAACCTCTTCCCGCTAAGACCGGACCGCTGGTATCTTCGGTTGCTGGAACCAGCCTTGCCGCATACCCATTTACTCAGTGAAGCTGTAAATCGGGATATCCGGAACAAGCTGCCCTTCGGCGCAAACAATACCTTCTGGCGCAACCTGGCCAATGAAATTCAGATGTTGCTGTACGAGCACTCTCTGAATCAGACTCGCGAGTTGCGTGGAGAGCTTGCAGTCAACAGCGTCTGGTTCTGGGGGGGGGGGACGCTGCCCGAATCGCTTGCCTCCCCGTATACGAATGTCTGGAGCAACGAGGTTCTTGCAGTTTCGCTGGCCTCGGCGTGTAATATCGATCACGCCCCGCTTCCTGTCGACGCAACAGGGTGGGAGACCTCGGTCAGGACAGGCAGGCATCTGGTGGTGCTGGATGAATTGCAGGGAAGAGCCCAATATCGGGACGCATACGGCTGGCGCGAAAGCATCAAAGAAATGGAGCGGCGGTGGTTCGATCCGCTATGGAGGATGTTCAGGCGCGGACAATTCGATGAGATAACGCTCACGGCGCCTGGTGAGAGCAGCGGCAAAAGTTTCACGGCAAGGCGCAGCGATTCGCGGAAATTCTGGCGCAGGCCCAGATCCATCCTGACTTATGGAAAGTGACAGGGAATACGCCGAAATGTGCCTCTTCTTGCCCTCTTTTCCTCCTTTCGAAAAAGCCGATAGCGCTCATAATGTCTTAACCTGCCCGCAAATAAAATACCGATTTTCTGTCACAATATTCCTGAAAGTTCCTGAAGGGTCCTCGCCCTGACGGCGAAGGTTCGATACGGCAAGCGTTCAGCATAGATAGTTGTCATAGTTCGGAAACGAGAGTCGCCCTATACTATTGCTGTCAAATCAGAATGGGTTAAGATGATTTACGCTATAGGGAAGCATTTTCTCCGATCCGATTCCATTTGCCATTAGACGGAAAAGAGCAGGGATAACCGCGGATGGAAGCGTTGGCAGACCCGATAGCGGGAATGCGTGGGCAGGAATGAACGGGAATGTTTGGTAAAGCTTCACATGCAATATCTCAGCCCGTACCGCCAAGTATCATGAAAGGGAAATCATGGATAATTTGACCTTATTCGAATCATTGATGAATTGCGATTCGGTGGACGAATTGCACAGCACTACCACAACCATTGCCCGCGCAATGGGATTCGAGCATTTTCTGTATGGTGTTCAGGTGAACACTTCTCTTACCCGTCCTTATCGCTTCATCCTCAGTTGTTATCCGGAGGAGTGGCGTAAACATTATGACAAGGAAGGTTATGCCAATTTCGATCCTACGGTTTCGCATTGCGCCAGAACGTCTATTCCGGTCGTATGGAAGAAAGAGATTTTCAAGGGGCGCAGAGAGACACGCGTAAGAAACGAGGCCAAGGATTGCGGGTTGGTCAGCGGAGCGAGTTTTTCGGTTCATGGCGGGCGCGGCGAAGCCGCAATGTTGAGCCTGGCTACCTCAAGAGAGTCGCGTGAGGCGCAGAATGACATTGTCGCCACAATGGGTAAAGCACAACTGTTAACCTGCTATCTGCATGAGGCGGTGCAGCGCATTGTCCTCAGTAAAGGTCCGCTACCCGTGAAGAAGACCAACCTGACGGAAAGGGAACAGGAATGCCTGCTATGGGCCGCCGAGGGTAAAACCGGATGGGAAATCGCCAACATCGTCAAGATTTCGGAGCGGACAGTGACTTTTCACCTGCAGAATGCCATCCAGAAACTGGGCGTTGTCAATCGTCAGCAAGCCATATCGCGTGCGCTTTCCATGGGTCTGATCGAGCCCCGTACAATTCGCTAGTGCGCGTTGCTGCCTCACTACCTGATACCGCCTGACAGTCAGCCTTCCCCTTCTCATCGAAGATGATCCGCGAAAAGCTGTAGCTGGTGCTTGTCATGGCTCGTTTGCCGAGACGCGGATGAGAGCTTCTGATTCCGGCCTTCTTTCCTTTTCCTGCGCGATTCCGCCAAGCTCCACTACCACGGGCGCATGATCGGACGGTCGCTCCAGCCTGCGCGTAGCCTTGTCTATGACACAAGCCGTGCACATGCTCACAAGCTCGCGGCTCAGCAGAATGTGGTCTATCCGCAAGCCCATGTTGCGCCGGAAGGCCATCATTCGATAATCCCACCAGGTAAACGATTTCTCAGGCTGATCGAACAGGCGGAAGCTGTCAATAAAGCCGAGATCGAGTACTTCCCGGAAGGCCGCGCGCTCCAGTTCGCTGAACAGGACTTTTCCTTCCCATAACTTGCTGTCGTGTACGTCGCAGTCTTCCGGAGCGATATTGAAGTCCCCCAGTACCACCAGCTTCCGGTGCCTGCTCAACATCTCGCGCAGCCATTCCCGCAGCGCTGCCAGCCATCTCAACTTGTATTGATACTTCTCGGACGTAACGTGCTCCCCATTGGGAACATAAATGCAAACGATGCAAACGTCGTCGTGAACGCCACCGAGAAGACGCTTCTGCGGATCCTCAAAGCCAGGCATGCCGGTAATGACTTCGCTCACCGGCTGCCTGCTGAGCAGCGCGACGCCATTGTATGTTTTCTGGCCGGAATAGATCGTCTGATAGCCCGCAGCCGCAATCTCGCTTACGGGGAAATGCTCATCCTGCAGCTTGGTCTCCTGGAGGCACAACACGTCCGGCTGATTCAATACCAGCCATTCCAGAACCTGCGGAAGGCGAACTTTAAGAGAATTTACGTTCCAGGTGGCTATCTTCATGTTCTTTGGTCTGCCGCTGCTTGGGTTGAAGTATATCCATTATTCAAAATACTGAACAGTTATCAATTCGCCTTGTGCTATCATGAAAACGTGTTGCAACGCGGGTTCAACGTTTCGGTATCGATTTCTGACGTGAATCCAGACCCGGCGTCTGGATCTTCCGGCGCTCGCAGGGCACTTCAACTGGAATTCGCTGACAGTGAGATGGTGCCGATATCTGGCTTATGCATATCCCCTCTCGATAGAATAAAGGCAGGGTGAACATGGACTCAAGTGATTCAGAATTCGGAACCGGCGATTGGCAGCGGCTGTTGCGCTCCCTCGGCGAAGACCCGGGTCGCCAGGGTCTGCGCGAAACGCCGGGGCGTGTGGCACGGGCATGGGCTCACTGGACGCGCGGGTACAAGCAGGATCCGGCGGCGATCCTCAAGACGTTCGCGGATGGCGGTGAAAGCTACGACGAATTGATCGTGGTGAGACAGATACCCGTTTACTCGCACTGCGAACACCATCTGGCCCCCTTTTTTGGCCATGCAACCATCGGATATCTACCGAGCGGCCATATCGTCGGGTTGTCCAAATTGACGCGACTGGTCAATTGTTTTGCCGCTCGTCTGCAGGTACAGGAACGCCTGACTCAGCAGATTGCCCAAGCCCTGCTGGAGCACCTGCAACCGAAGGCGGTCGGCGTCATTCTCCGCTGCCGCCACATGTGCATGGAGTCGAGAGGGATTGCCGTTGCCGGGGAAGAAACGGTAACGTCGGCCATGCTGGGCGACCTGAAAACGAATGCGGCGCAGCGTGCCGAGTTTATGGCATTGGCCGAGCCACACGAGTAATCTATTCAGGCACGAGAAAAAATGGGTTCTGTTATAGGGTTGGATGCATCGGCGATTGATCGGTGCCGTCTGCTTCCGCGGCGGAAAGCAGCATCTCCGCAGCATGGCTGCGGGTCGTATCTGTAATTTTCGTTCCGCCGAGCATGCGCGCAATTTCCTCGACCCGCTCCTGTCTGTCGAGCGCAACGATGCGGCTTGTCACTTTTCCTCCACTCGCAGAATCAGCTGATTTGCTCACCCGCCATTGATGATCTCCGGCCGATGCGACTTGCGCCAGATGGGTAATGCACAACACCTGCCGCTCCCTGCCCAGCCTTTTCAGCAGGGTACCCACGATTTCCGCCACCCGCCCGCCGATCCCCACGTCCACCTCGTCAAAGATCAAGGTGGGAACCGTACCGAGCTTGGCAGTAATCACGCTGATCGCCAGACCGATGCGCGACAGTTCGCCTCCCGACGCGACCTTTGCGAGGGGACGCAATGGCAGGGTCTTGTGGGCCGCAACCTGAAACTCGATCTGTTCCAGACCGTGTGCCGTTCCCTGCTCGAGAGGCAGCAACGCTGCCGAAAATTGACCGCCGGCCATCGCCAGCGTTTGCATTGCGGCAGTAACCTGTTGACTTAAGGTACTGGCAGCGGTTGACCTCTCAATAGTCAATTTTTTTGCAAGTTCACTATATTCACTGCTTGCAACGGCTTCCTCCCTTGCCAGGGATTCCACATCTCCCTTGTTCCCCAATGCTTGCAGCCGCTCGGTAAAGCCTTTCAACAGGCCAGGCAGCTCTTCCGGCGCCGCTCGATACTTTCTCGCTGCGGCATGAATCTCCGCCAACCGTTCCTCGACTTGCGACAAGCGCTGCGGATCCAGTTCCAGCCGTTGCTGGTAGCGGCCAAGCTCATACACGGCTTCCTGCAACTGGATCTGACCCGGTTCAAGTAGATCGAGAACCGCTTTCAGGCTCTGATCGTAGTCCACCATCTGGTGCAGCCGTGAAATTACCGAGTTGATCTGCGAGAGGACTGCGAACTCACCCTCGGACAGCGCTTCGAGCCCTGCCTGAGCCGTTTCCAGCAGACTGGCGGCATTGGACAGACGGCTGTGTTCGGCCTGCAGGCTTTCCCATTCATCATTCGAGAAATTCAAGGCAGAAAGCTCGTTTACCTGCCACTCCAGTTCTTCCCGTTCACGGGCAAAAGCTGCTGCATTCTGCTCCCATGCCTCGCGCTGCTGCCGCGCTGTCTGCCACCGGCGATAAGCTTCCGCCACCTGCCTGACCAGCGGCTTGCTCCCGGCATAAGAATCGAGCAGTTCGCGCTGTACTTCACTGCGCAACATGGACTGATGAACGTGCTGCCCCTGAATGTCTACCAGGTTTTCTCCGATCGCCCGCAATTGCTGTAAAGTAGCGGAGTTTCCATTGATGAAACTGCGCGAGCGGCCACCTGCATCCACCAATCTGCGCAGCAGGCAGACACTCTCTTCTTCCTGATTTTCGAATCCGTTTTCATGCAGCCAGGCAATCACGTCGGGCAGCTCCGCCACCTCGAATTCCGCGCTGATTTCCGCCCGCTCGCTGCCGTTACGGACCGCACTCGCATCACTCCGCTCCCCCAGCACGAGTGAGAGTGCATCAATCAGAATGGATTTGCCGGCGCCGGTTTCCCCGGTAAGGACGGTAAAACCGGGAGCAAATTCCAGGTCTATCCGATCAACGATGACAAAATCGCGAATGGCAAGAAACTTCAACATAGAAACTCCACAGCGTTCAGGTCGGGTTTCTGGGGAGACCGCTCCAACCCAGTTTCTCCCGCAACATGCGGTAGTAGCTGTGGTCGGAGGGGTGCAGCAACGTTACCCTATGGGGCGAGCGCCGAACCATCACCTTGTCGTTTTCCTCCAGGTCGAAATGGGAATGGCTGTCGAAATGAACACGTGCAACCGCTGTACGCTGCATCAGGATTTCAACCACCGCATCCGGTCCGACAACGATCGGGCGATTGCTCAGAGTATGCGGACTGACCGGCACCAGCGCAACCAGATCGAGGCTCGGATGCAATATAGGACCTCCCGCTGACAATGCATACGCCGTCGAACCGGTTGGCGTGGCAATAATCAGGCCATCGGAACGCAGCAAACAAACATATTCGTCGTTGATGCGCACTTCAAATTCGATCATGTTGCCGCCGATTCCCCGGTTGACAGCCACGTCGTTCAGCGCCAGTCCACCGAAGGTGGTGACATTGCTGCGCGCTACCTCCGCATAGAGCAGCATGCGCTGCTCCATAATATATTGACCTTCGAGTATGGCGCCAAGCACTTGCTGCATGGTATCAATGGACAAGTCCGTGAGAAAGCCGAGGCGTCCCTGATTGATTCCGACCAGCGGCACATTGAAGGGTGCGAGCTTGCGCGCGATATTGAGCATGGTACCATCGCCGCCCAGGACGATTGCAAGGTCGGCGCGCCTGCCGATCTCTTCCATGGCGACAGCCGGATAGTTGTCCTCACCCATGCTTGCAGCGGTAAGGTTGTCGAGCAGCACAGTCAGATTCCGGCTTTGCAGATAGCGTGCCAAACTCGACAACGGTGTTACGACGCCGGCGTTCTTGTGCTTGCCTATCAGCGCTACTGTCTGGAAGGAAGAACTCATTCTATTGAATAAATACCCTTAATACCCGTTCCGTCAGACTTGCTCATTCCTGCTTAAACAGGAACAAAACTGACTTCCTGCTTCACCGAGGCTGGTTTCACTCGGGTCTTGCGACCTGAGCCAGAGCCGTCCTCTCCACAGGCTGACTTAGCTACTTCTGCTACCTCCGAGCCGCGAAATGGCCCCTCTCCTGTCGAGATTAAACCATATCGGCAGGAAGGTGACAAAGGGTTCCCATGGGAAGCTTGTCCTTCCCGTCTGACTCTGTCCGGCTCACGCCAAGAATCCTTATGGAATCTTTTCACCCGATTGAAGATCAAAAGATGAGGTACGATTCCTTTTCGCGGGAACAGAAAGGCTGAAAATGAAATCCTGGTGTAGAATATCCTAATGCTGAACAAACGCGCACAGATTTTGCTTAAGACCCTGGTGGAACGCTATATAAGCGAGGGCCAGCCGGTGGGATCGCGCTCGCTCTCAAAATTTTCCGGGCTGGACCTCAGCGCGGCCACGATTCGAAACGTCATGGCGGATCTTGAGGAAATGGGCCTGGTTGCCAGCCCCCACGCCTCTGCCGGCCGTATACCGACTCATCAGGGCTACCGTTTTTTTGTGGATACGCTGCTGGTGGTCAAACCTCTGGATGTCATCCAGATTCATCAATTGGAGGATCAGCTCCATCCGGGCAATCCCTCGCGGTTGATCAGCTCCGCCTCGCAATTGCTGGCCGAACTCACCCGCTTTGCCGGGGTGGTAGTCAGCCCCAAGCGTAACAGCGCCATATTCCGTTATATAGAATTCATGTCGCTGTCGGAAAAACGTGTTCTGCTCATCATTGTCACTCCGGAAGGGGACGTTCAAAATCGCGTGCTTTTCACCGACAGGAATTACAGCCAGTCTGAACTGACGGAAGCGGCGAATTTCATCAATCGCAATTATGCCGGTTGCGCCATCGATGAGATCCGTACCCGTCTGCAAAGTGAACTGAAGCAGCTGCGCCAGGACATGACCTCACTGATGACCGCCGCCATCGATGCAGGCGACGCGGCAATCAGGGAAAACAGCGAGGCCGTAATAGTGGCTGGTGAACGCAAGCTTCTGGACGTCCAGGATTTATCCAGCAATATGGCAAGCCTGAAAAAGCTGTTCGATCTGTTCGAACGCAAGACGGCATTGCTGCAGTTGCTGGAATTCAGCCGCAAGGCGGAGGGTGTGCAAATCTTTATCGGAGAAGAGTGCGGAGTCGTCACGATGGATGAATTCAGCGTTGTTACGGCGCCTTACAGGGTGGATGGGAAAATGGTCGGTACGGTTGCCGTCATCGGCCCCACCCGGATGGCTTACGAGCGTGTCATTCCTGTCGTGGATATGACGGCAAGGCTGCTGTCGAGCGCATTGTCCCTGCATTAAGGAATCTCCGGAATCATCCCGCCTTGATTTCCTCCGAGTCTGCTCCCCATCCGGATGTATCCAGCCAGACCGGAGTCCTGCTGATCAATCTCGGTACGCCGGATGCGCCTACTCCAGAGGCGCTACGGCCTTATCTCAAGCAGTTCCTCAGCAATCCCCGCGTTATAGAATTGCCTCAGTGGCTGTGGTGGCCTATCCTCAACGGCATCATACTCAATACCCGACCGAAAAAATCGGCGGAAAAGTATGCGCAGGTGTGGATGCCGGAAGGCTCACCGCTCAAGGTTCACACTGCCCGCCAGACCCGGCTGCTCCAGGATTTCCTGGCAAAACGCCTTCACTCCGCGCCTGTGGTGCAATACGCAATGAGCATAGGCAGCCCTTCGGTAGTCGAAATGCTGGAGCGCTTCCGGAAACAGGGTTGCGACCGGCTGCTCGTACTGCCGCTCTATCCCCAATACGCTGCCAGCAGTACCGCTTCAGCGTTCGACGAGTTATTCGCGCAACTGGCAAAGCTGCGTAATACCCCTGCTGTACGCACGGTCAAACATTACCACGATCATCCAGGATATATCGCTGCGCTCGCAAACAACGTGCGCGACCACTGGGCAAAAGCAGGCAGGCCGGATAAGCTCGTGATGAGTTTTCATGGAATACCCCGCTCGTCCGTGGACAAAGGGGATCCCTACCAGGATGAATGCCGGAAAACAGGCCTCTTACTGGCAGAAGCGCTGGAACTGGATGCAAGCCAGTATCAGATCTGCTTTCAGTCCCGCTTTGGCAGGGCGGAATGGCTGAGGCCCTACACGGCTGACACCCTGGAGCAGCTGGGCAGACAAGGGATACGGCGTATAGATGTCGTCTGCCCCGGCTTCGTCTCTGACTGTCTTGAAACGCTCGAAGAAATCGCCATGGAGGGGAAGACCATTTTTATCCAGGCCGGGGGGCATCAGTTCCATTACATTCCCTGCCTGAATGAACGCGATGACTGGATACACGCGCTGGGCGACATTACCCTCGCCAATCTACAGGGATGGACAGATCCTGACTTTGCGGATAAGAAAGGCTCTGGCAAGGATGAGGAGGCTATCGCTTTATCCCAAGGGGAGACATCCGCGACCGACCAAAATGTCGATTAATGTGACAACCCTTTGCATCCTTTCTACCCTTCTGCAGCATCCGCATAACCGATTCCGATTTATCCGCTTGCGGTCGTTCTAGCGGGCACGAGCTGCCGTGCGATTTCCGAGCCAGCCCCGAACGAACTGGATCAACGCGGGCAGGACGGAAATGATAATGATGCCGAAAATGAAGAAAGTCAGGTTATTCTTTACTATCGGTACATTGCCAAAGAAGAATCCTCCGAACACGAAGAAACTGATCCAGAAAATGCTGCCGAAGGCGCTGTAAGCCATGAAACGGGGATAAACCATTCGTCCGATACCTGCGACAAACGGCGCAAAAGTACGGATGATAGGCAGAAAACGTGCAAAAATTATAGTCTTCCCACCGTGCCTGGCATAAAAGGCCTCGGTTTTTTCCAGATGGGCGCGATTCAACAGGCGCGAGTCAGTCCGCTTGAATATTCTCGGGCCGAAATAGCGCCCGATCCAATAATTCGTATTATCTCCGCAGAATGCGGCCAGCATGAGCAATGCTGCCAGCCCGGTTACCTCCATCGCGCCTGTAGCTGCGATGGCGCCCGCGACAAACAGCAGCGAATCCCCTGGCAGGAACGGAGTCACCACCAGGCCTGTTTCACAAAAAATTATCAGGAACAGTATGAGATAAACCCAGCTGCCATAATTCTCCACCAGCCAGATCAGGTGTTTATCCAGGTGGAGGATGATGTCGATAAAGGTGGCGATAATTTCCAAAATATAGACTCAATGGATATGAAAGGCTTCCGGAAAGGGAAAAGCCTGAGTTTTGATTTATCGATTCCGGTTCAAGGTACTGCTTCCGGTTCAGGTTTCTTTTCGGGTTTGACAATATCCTTGCGCGAAACACCCAACAGCATGAGAAGGGGGCTTGCGACCAGCACAGAGGAATAAATACCGAACAGAATGCCGATGGTAAGCGCCAGAGCGAAGTAATGCAGCGATTCGCCGCCGAAAAGCAGCATCGATACCACGACCATCTGGGTGCTGCCATGCGTGATGATGGTACGTGACATGGTGCGGGTTATGGCGTTATCGATGACTTGCGACACCGATGCCCTGCGCATTTTGCGGAAATTCTCCCGTATCCGGTCGAATACCACCACCGATTCGTTTACCGAATACCCCAGAATGGCCAGTATGGCGGCAAGAACCGTGAGTGAAAATTCCCATTGGAAGAATGCGAAAAATCCCAGGATAATCACGACGTCGTGCAGGTTGGCGATGATGCCGGAAACACCGAATTTCCACTCGAACCGGATCGCCAGATAAGCAACAATCCCCAATGACACAATCAGCAGGGCCAGTGCGCCATTTTCCACCAGTTCCTTGCCTACCTGGGGACCCACAAACTCTACCCGGCGCAACTCCGTCGCCTCATCATCCGCGCGCAACGCGGCGATCACCGTCTCGGAAAGCTTTGCGCTCGACATGTCGGCCTTGGCTGGCAAGCGTATCAGCACATCCCGGGAGGTGCCGAAATTCTGCACGCTGGCGTCAGCCATTCCGAGTTTGATCAAGGTACCCCGGATGCGGTTGAGATCCGCCGGGTGGGCATAACTGACTTCCATGACCGTTCCGCCGGTAAAATCGACCCCCAGATTCAACCCCTTGGTAACGAGAAAAAACACGGCCACGATAAAAGTAACCAGGGAAATGGCCGTCGTGTATTTCCCCCAGCTCATGAAAGGGATATCGCGCTTGAACCTGAAAAATTCCATTGATGGCCCTTATTCTCTTAAAAGGTACGCTTTTTCCGTTGTCAACGCTTGTTGGTCACAGGCTTCCACACCTGCCCTATGGAAACCCGCTCCAGTTTGCGGCGGCTGCCATATACCAGATTGACGAAGCCACGCGAGACCATTACCGCGCTGAACATGGAAGTCAGTATCCCCAGGCACAGCACTACTGCAAATCCCTTTATCGGACCCGAGCCGAACCCAAACAAAGCGATACCTGCAATCAGGGTTGTGATGTTGGAATCAAGAATGGTCGCCCAGGCGCGCTCGTAACCGGCATTTATCGCAGCCTGCGGCGCCATGCCCTCTCTCAGTTCGTCGCGTATGCGTTCATTGATGAGCACGTTAGCGTCAATGGCCATCCCCAGGGTAAGCGCAATGGCCGCCATGCCGGGCAGCGTAAGCGTTGCCTGCAGAATCGAAAGAAGACCGACCAGCAGCAGCAGGTTGACACCGAGCGCCAGCACCGAGATGAAGCCGAACACCAGATAATAGATTGTCATGAAAACGGCAATCATCGCGAAACCATAAAGGGTCGAATCAAATCCGCTCTCGATGTTTTCCGCGCCCAGGCTCGGACCCACGGTTCGCTCCTCGACGATATCCATGGGAGCGGCCAGCGCCCCTGCGCGCAGCAGCAACGCCACATCCCTCGCTTCCTCGGAAGTCATGCGGCCACTGATCTGCACCCTTCCACCGCCGATTTCTTCCCGGATCACCGGCGCGGTGACCACTTCAGCCTGGTTTTTCTCGATCAGCAGAATGGCCATGCGCTTGCCGACGTTATCGCGGGTAAGCTGCTGGAAGATGCGGGCTCCGCTGTTGTCCAGGTTGAGGTGGACCGCAGGCTGGTTATTGTTGTCGAAGCCCGGCTGCGCATCGTTGATCCGGTCACCCGTCAGCACTACCTGTTTTTTTACCAGCAGCGGGCCGCCTCCACGTTCGTTGTACAGCTCCGAGCCAAAGGGAATCTGCCCCCTCAATGCGGCGCTGAGGTCGTGTTCCTCGTCAACCATGCGGACTTCGAGTGTGGCGGTGCGCCCCAGAATATCCTTGGCTTTGGCAGTATCCTGCACACCGGGCAGTTGTACCACCACCCGGTCCGCCCCGGCCTGCTGAATGATAGGCTCGGCCACGCCGAGCTCGTTGACGCGATTGCGCAGGGTAGTGATGTTCTGCTGTACCGCGGCGTCCTGGATGCGCTTCTGCGCCCCCGGCTTCAATGTGGCCGCTAGATGGAACTCGGTGCCGACATTCTCTTCCCGCAAATCCAGGTCAGGGTAGTTCTTTTTGATTTCCGCCTCTGCCTGTGCGCGCGATTCCGCATTGCGGAATTTGACGATGATCAGCGAGCCGCGCTTGTCGAGGCCCGCATAGGGAATTTTTTTCTCCCGCAGACTGCCGCGGATATCGGAACCGAAGCGGTCAAGGGCTTTGGAGAGGGCGCCTTTCATATCCACTTCCAGCAGGAAATGGACGCCCCCGCGGAGATCGAGTCCAAGATACATCGGCAGTGCACCGACGCTGGCCAGCCATTGGGGAGAATTGGGCAGGAGATTCAGCGCCACCATGTAGCCGTTGCCCAGCAGCGACTGGAGTGTGTCCCTGGCCTTGATCTGGGTATCGGTATCGGTAAAGCGCACCTTGATGCTGCCCCCTTCCAGAAACATGCCGCTGGTTGGCAGGTTGGCTTCCTTGAGCGCTTCTTCAACGCGATTCAGCAACCCGGTATCAGCCTTGGCCGCAGTCCTCAGCGGCGAAATCTGCACCGCCGCCGACTCTCCATAGAAATTCGGCAGGGTATAGAGCAGGCCAAGCAGTATCGAAACCGCGATAAGGAGGTATTTCCAGGCAGGATAGCGGTTCATGTTTTTGGAGTAGGCAGAGGAAGAGAAGGGGCGAAATGCCCGCGTCGTACAGTGTTTACAATAGTTTCAATTATTCTTTTTCGATGGTGTTCAATGTTCCCTTGGGGAGCAGGGTTTGAACAGACGACTTCAGTATGACAACCTGCACATTTTCGGCTACCTGCAGGACGATGTAATTTCCGCTGATCCTGGCTACCCGACCCAGCACGCCCGACGCAGTTGCCACTTCATCGCCTTTTTGCAACGCCTCGATCATCAGCTTCTGTTCCTTGGCGCGCTTTGCCTGCGGACGAATCAGCAGCAGGTAAAACACGACGAATATGGCGATCAGCGGGAGCAGACTCATAAAATCGGCCCCGGGCGGTGCGGCGGGTGCGGTGGCCTGAGCATAGGCTGCACTAATCAACATGGCATTCTCCGGTAATGGGATAAAAAGAACATGATTTTATCACGATGCCGTTTGTGCTTGAAATGCTTGCGCATATTCCTGGAACTGCCCGTTTTCGATTGCAGTGCGGATTTCGCCCATCAACTGCTGGTAATAATACAGGTTATGCAGCGTGTTGAGGCGCGCACCCAGGATTTCGCCGGTTCGCTGCAAATGGTGCAGATAAGCGCGGCTGAAATGCCGGCAAGTATAGCAGTTGCATTGCTCGTCCGGCGGACGGGTATCGAGGCGATACTGACTGTTGCGCAGCTTGATGACTCCTGTTCGCGTATACAACCATCCATTGCGCGCATTGCGGGTCGGCAGCACGCAATCGAACATGTCTATACCTTGCGCCACCGCATCCACGATATCAGCGGGAGTGCCTACACCCATGAGGTACCGGGGCTTCTCCACCGGCAGCCGGGGCGCGATATGCCTGAGAATGCGCCGCATGTCGGCCTTGGGCTCTCCCACTGAAAGCCCTCCGATGGCATAGCCATCGAAGCCGATGTCCAGCAACCCCGCCAGGGATTCATCGCGCAGATTCTCATACATCCCTCCCTGCACGATGCCGAAAAGCGCGTTGCGGTTTCCACCTTCATCATGCGCCTGCCTTGAGCGCTTGGCCCAGCGCATGCTCAATTCCATGGATTCGCCCACCGCCCGCTCATCCGCGGGATAAGGCGTGCATTCATCGAATATCATGACAATGTCAGAATTGAGCACATGCTGGATGCGCATCGACTCCTCGGGCGTAAGAAAGCAGGTGTCACCATTGACGGGAGACCTGAACTTCACCCCCTGCTCGGTGATTTTTCTCAGGACGCCGAGACTGAAGACCTGGAACCCGCCGGAGTCGGTCAGTATGGGTCCGTCCCACCCCATGAACCGGTGCAATCCCCCATGCGCTTCGATGACTTCGAGGCCAGGGCGCAGCCACAAGTGGAAGGTGTTTCCAAGCACGATATGGGCGTTGAGAGCTTGCAAATCTGCCGGTGACATTGTTTTTACCGCACCATAGGTACCCACGGGCATGAAAGCGGGCGTTTCCACAACCCCGTGTGTGAGCGACAAGGTGCCGCGACGGGCCAGGCCGTCAGTTCGATGCAATTGAAATTTCATGGATGAAACTACTGAATAAGGCAGTTTTATAGAAGACCAGGCAGTTTTATAGAGGATATCGCTATGACGGGAGGCAAAAGATTTCGTCCGCAGATTCATTATTCCGGGCTTTAATCTATATCCTCTCTGCCCTTTCGATCAGCATCGCGTCGCCAAAGCTGAAAAAGCGATACCGTTCTTTGATCGCATGTCGATACGCCCGCCGGATATTTTCGACCCCACCGAACGCGGACACGAGCATTAACAAGGTCGAGCGGGGCAAATGAAAGTTGGTCAGCAGGCAATCCACCACCCGGAACTGATAACCCGGTGTAATGAAAATATCGGTTTCGCCCGCTCCGCATTTTATCTGAGCACCCTCTTCCCCATTATCATCCGGTTCCGCTCGCTCCTCCGTAGCGGCTGCCGCGGCTTCCAGCGCCCTGAGCGATGTGGTGCCCACTGCCAGTACTCGCCCACCTTCGGCTTTCGCCTGCTTAATACATTCCACGGTTTCCGGGGACACATCAAAAATTTCGCTGTGCATTCTGTGATCGGCAATATTTTCCACGCGGACCGGCTGGAAAGTGCCGGACCCCACGTGCAGCGTCACGTGCGCCATCCCCACCCCCATTTTCCGTAACAGTTCCAACATGGGCTCATCGAAATGCAGGCCCGCGGTCGGAGCCGCCACAGCCCCAGGCCGAGTCGCATAAATGGTCTGATAGCGCAGCTCGTCAGATTTTTCCATGGGGCGGGATATATAAGGAGGCAGTGGCAGATTGCCGTAACGTTCCAGCAACTCCGTGACTGCGCCCTCATGCCCGAATTGCAGGGTATAAAAATCGTGCTCCCGGGACAGGACGATAACCTCAATCGCGTCAGCAAGGAAAAGCTTCGATCCCGGTTTCGGTGAATGACTGGCACGGATAACAGCCAGCACGCGCTGCCTGTCGAGCACGCGCTCCACCAGTACCTCCACCCTGCCACCGGTATCTCTCACGCCATACAGGCGCGCCTTGATGACGCGGGTATCGTTAAAAACGATCACATCGCCGGGGCACAAATACGACGGGAGGTCGGCAAACATCCTGTCCTGCAATGCGCCGCTTGCAACGTCGAGATGCAACATGCGGCTATTGCCCCGCTTCTCGGCTGGAAACTGCGCAATCAGTTCAGGGGGAAGGTCGAAGTCGAAATCCTGAATTTTCATCGCACGTATTATACCGGCAGCAGGAATCGCGCTACGGGTTGCCGCAAATGGGGTTTTCAGTGATAATGCCCCTCCTGCAAAAGAACAGGAAAAGCTTTGCCGGGATGGCGGAATTGGTAGACGCACGGGACTCAAAATCCCGCGACCGCGAGGTCATGGGGGTTCGATTCCCCCTCCCGGCACCATAGTAGTATTTTCCACCTCTTCCAGAATCCTCCCAAAACCGCCGGATTTGGGAAATGGAGTAAAGATCAGCGGCAGCGCATCAGTCCTAAATTCTGCTTCCTGATTTCTGGCGTTGTGCCACAAACCCGATCAGCCCCAAGCCTGCGAGCATCAGGGCGTAGGTTTCAGGTTCCGGGATGGCCAAAACGATCACCTGTCCTTTATTATTTATGCCCATAGCAGCGGTGAGGACGACCCCCTCGGACAGGTGAACCAGTGAATTGAGGTCTGTCATGCCTTCTCCGTTGGGACCGGTAATAAACGCGTGTTGAGCTCCATTCTCCGTATTGGCCCACCCAACTACCTGTCCTGTATCGTTAATTCCATAAGGGCTGCTGCTAAGGCCTCCTAATGTGCCGAGATCGGTCAGTTCCGTAGCACTCGCATTGGTTATGAAAGCATGGGAAACCCCGTTACCGCTGAAAGAACCTATTACCTGTCCTGCCTCATTAATCCCGACAGCGTTACTATAGTAATTTCCAGTCAAGGCCCCTATGTCAGTCCAGAATCCCGGGGGGGAATCGGAGAAGCCGAGAACAGCATGGCCGGATGCACTTCCCACAACTTGTTCTGAGTTATTAATATCGCTAAACATAGCGCTAGTATCAGATGGTCCAAGTAAAAATGGTCCAAGCAATCGAGTGTATCGATTTCCTCCCAGGTCAGATTGACTTACTACACCTGGAGAAATGGATGAAAAAGGCTCCGCAGGGTAATTCCATCCCACTACTGTCCCCCTATCGTTAATTCCGCTGGCTTGAAATCCGAGTTCGGTTGTACCCACGCCATTGGGACCAGTAACGAAAGAATGAGCCCAGGTAAAAAAACCTTCTGGATCGGATGTGGTCGGATAACTTCCGATAACCTGTCCAGCATTGTTGATTCCGAAAGCCTCGCTAGAGGAGTTCCACCAGGAGTCTATGCCTACTCTACTCATCCCCATTCCGTCCGGTCCGGTTAGAAAGGCATGAGTCTCGCCTGAAGCGGTTTTCGAACTACCGACCACCTGTCCGGCATCGTTGATGTCTCTAGCAATAGTGTTTCCTCCTCCCAGGCTCCCGAGGCTGGTTACTTGCTTGCTGTCAAGATCAATAAGGAGTGAATGCCATTCGGCGGTGGCATGCGTAGCGAAACTGAGGCCGATAAGCAGTGTTGTGGCAAGAATGAGACTGCGGATATCGAAGCAATGTTTGATTATCATTGTAAGCTCCAGAAAAATAGGTTAAAGGATTGAAGAATTCACCTCTCAGATCAAGTACGTTAAGTTAATAACCGCCTACGAGTCTAATCCTAGTCCCCGTTCTCCTTTCTTTTCAACCACTTTTTTTGTATGGCTTCTTCCTGATTTACATTACGTCTTATCATCGACGCTAAGGGGAATCCTGCTCACCCAGTGAGTGCAAGCCAAGTATTACAGGGCTTTGCTCCTCTGCCAGATTTCTCGAAAGCTATTCGACTTCCGTCTATTTCGATGTCAAATCCACCTTCTCTGGAAGGCAAGCGAAGCAGTTACCTGAGCTGAATCCCCTCTAACCAGGAAGAAAAAGACACGTAAGTTCGATTCCGAATTAAATTCGAGCAGCCGAATGTCCCGGTCGTTTTTTGATGCGCACGGCCTTAAGGGGAATTAAAATAGCACCTTCGCGATTTTAGAATTTACCGTTGCGATGGAGGCATAGCCCAAAAATGCGCAGAGCCTCGAAGCACACCATCTGACGCTCCTCGCAATTCGTCCCAACATTCCAGCCGTTCGAAACGAGTACCAATCCGACCATAAGGGGTTGCAATGCCATCCGATCTGGACTCCGAATCAATAATAATAGTCTGCCCTCACTGCTCGAATCAGCATGAAGAGACGATCTTGCGGCTCAAGTACGAACCGAGACTGTCCTGTCCGGATTGCGGCCAATATATCGTCATCAATCTCCTCGATCTCTACACCATGCTTGAGTCAGTGCAAAAATCCTGTAAGGCGCTCCTCAAAAAAATGGGTGGGGTGTCAAATGGCAAAAGCCCGCATTGATCTGCAAAGCAGAGGCTTCTGCCAGATTTTTAAAGGAAGCTAACAGCTGTAACTCGAGAGAAAAAGCAGCCTTTCCGTCATATTTTCCCTGCCTTGCCGTTTTGCCATTTTGCGATCTTTTCGTGAGTTAAATCACCGGAGGTTTTTAAAACCGAAACTTTTTTGTAAAACTGGCATCCTTAACGATCCGTTTATACAAGGGCTGCGGCAAGAGTTCCGTCCCCATCAATTACTCGATCACTATTGGAGAAGCTCTAGTGAAGTGCAAAAACCGAACAAGAGCTTTATATGTTTCGCAATCACAACTCCCCTTCGTTGCGTAGCGTAATGATAAACATCCGGGCGCGCGCAAACCAACGTGACATGATTGACAGAGCTGCTGATGCTTTGGGTAAAAATCGTTCTGACTTCATGCTCGAAGCGGCCTGTAGAGAAGCAGAGAATGTATTGGATCGCCGCTATTTCACTTTAAGTGAAGAGCAATTCGAAGCATTCACCGCGCTGCTGGATTCCCCTCCGAAAACAAATGAAAGACTTCGCGAGCTTCTGGCGACGAAAGCTCCTTGGGAGTGAGTACACCTGAAGAAGAGCGACCATGCGCCCTTGAACCGCTAAGTCCTGAACACAACGTGTCTCTTTCAGTTCAGGAGAGATTGTCCTTGATAACTGGCTCAAGCAACGTGCCTTGAAGAATCAGGGAAGCGGAGCTTCCCGCACTTATGTGGTTTGCACTCCTGATAGACGTCAGATCATTGGTTATTACTGTTTGGCAACAGGTGCCGTCGCAGCAGAAAAAATGCCGGGAAGGGTTCGGCGCAACATGCCCGATCCAATTCCAGTTATCGTAATTGGTCGTCTTGTCGTTCACACTGAATGGCAAGGAAAGAGAATTGGACGCGCCCTTTTGAACGATGCACTTCGCCGAATCCTCCAGGCGACGGAGATTGCTGGTATAAGAGCAGTTCTGGTGCACGCGATGTCGGAGAAAGCCAAAGCCTTCTATGAAACGTGGGGATTCTACCCGTGTCCGCTTGACCCTTTGATGCTCGTTATAACTCTGGCGGAAATCAAAGCGATACTCAAATCGTAGAAGCCAGGTTATCAGAAAAAATCCATTTAATCCAAATAGCATAACCTCTACTTGTCCCCTGGAAAAAGTAGATTCATGCCTCCACACCCTGATCACCCCGCCTCCTCTGCTCCAAAGGTCTGGCTATCCAGCTGACCCTGATCCCTGATAAAAGAAAAGCCATTGTTTTGAAAATTCCGAAACAAGCTTGACTGTAAAGCAAATACTGCTATGAATAAATCTGGAAATCCGAATGCCCTCCTGTCACTGGAGTAATGACGGTCAGAAACGCTTCATGCCTGTTCATGACTTTGACATTTGAAGGCATGCGGGATTTGTGCGAATTCCAACAATAAGGAGGTAGTCATGAAACAGTTGCGAATGAGGGGATTTCTGTCCGCATTGATGGGACTGTGCGGTCTGCTTGTTATTCCCGTTTCCCAGGCGGAGCCGATGAAGCCTTCTAAGACAATCAAGACAGAGTATCAGTATGCGGCCAAGGTCGTGTGTTCATTGCTGCTGCCACACCAGGACGGAACATTGGCACGCGGCACTTATCGCACCACGGTCAACATTCATAATCCGGGTGACAAAAAAATCAGCATTGCCGCCAAGGTGGCGCTTGCCACCCAGTTTGGCTCCGAGCCCGGGCCGTTCGATGTAACGCCTTTCAAGGAGGCGGTCATTCAGCCGGACGGGGCGGTAGGCGTGAATTGCTTTGATATCGCTAATTACTTTTGTCCGATCGATGGTGTGTGCGTGGATTTTGCCTTTCTTGAAGGATTCCTGGTTGTGAAAAGCCCGGTGCCCCTGGATGTTGTCGGCGTTTATACCGCTCGCCATACTGATGGGGATGTCGAATCCATCGACGTGGAAGCGGTCGAGGGACGCCAGGTTCGCGAAACGGTCAAGACAGGTGCAGCAGAACCGACGAAGCCGGGAGGAGGCAAGCGCGTCGATTATCCGCCGAAGGGAAGCTCAGCGTATGGGGAGAAGGAACCGAAGCAGATGTGCGGTGGCATAGCCAGCTTCCCCTGTCCTGAGGGCAAGAAGTGTGTGGATGATCCTTCAGACAATTGCGATCCGACACGCGGCGGCGCGGATTGCAGTGGTATCTGCGTAAAACAGTGATTTGAAGTAATCGCGGAAAAAGCGTTTTTCCTGACAGGGGCGAATGATTCGTCCCTGTTCAGAGATTCTCTGGAATGGGCAAGTCCATGACAATTTCTCCCAAAAATTTCCCTCTAAAAAGATCAGGATTTTTTCTTGCGCCATTCGTCGCCCTCTTTCTCATATTCCTTTTTTACCGCCGACCAGGCTACCTTGTGCGCCGTTTCTTCGCGTGAAGCATGTCCCCTGCGCTCATCCGGGTCCTTATACTCATCCCAGGCGTTATTGAAAGCGGCTCGGTATATTTCCTGAGCATGCTTCGGCAATACATTGGTGACGTTGTCCGGAAGGTCTTTCAATGTATGGTATGGCATAGCGCTTCTCCTGAACCTGCGTTGAAAAAATAGAAAATAGAATTCGGTTTCCAGTGAAAAAACCAGATATAAATTCAATATAGCAGGCATGTCCGATAACGCTGCAAGCATTGATTCGCAGTCAGCTCGGCTTGCGAATGGAACAAGCAGGAGGGGATAAAAACAAAAAATGGACTGGTGAGAATACCAATCCATTCAGAGTGGTAGCGAATCCCAGATTCGAACTGGGGACCAACGGATTATGATTCCGCTGCTCTAACCACTGAGCTAATTCGCCACGTGTTTATATGGAAGGTCTGACATTATGCCTTCGCACCACGTTCCTGTCAAGATTCGGATGACGTTATCGATTCATCTAATTGATTGATTCAGTTATTAAAACAGAAGAGGCACAGCTGTGTTTCATGAATTCACGGAAGTGAAAAAAACGGATGGACCGGCTTATCCATGCGTCCCCACGCGGCAGAAAGCGGCTGTATAATGGTTTCCATGAAATTCGACGTCGTTATCGTGGGGGGTGGATTGGTTGGGGCAAGCCTGGCGCTTGCCCTCAAGGATAGCGGCCTGAAAATAGCGCTGGTTGAATCCCGCCCCATACCGCCGCTTCCCGCCGATCAGAGTTGGGACAGCAGGGTTTACGCCATCAGTCCGGGCAGTGCTGAATTCCTGCAAAACCTGGGAGTGTGGGACACTCTCGACCAGGAGCGTGTGACCCCTGTTTACAATATGGCGGTCTTCGGCGACGACAGCGCGGCGCGGCTGGATTTCAGCGCCTACAATATCGGTGTCCCCGAACTGGCTTTCATAGTGGAGAACCGCCAGCTCCAGAACGCCGCCTGGAAGGAGCTCAAGCGCCGGGAGAATTCGATCAGGGTTTTTTGTCCCGCGCAATGTTCTCTGATGCTCCGCGCCGAGTCTCACGCCGAGCTGCATCTCGATGATGGAACTGTCGTGCAGACGGAGTTGATCGTTGGGGCGGACGGGGTGAATTCCTGGGTACGTGAACAAGCCGGTATCGAAGTGGCGCGGCATTCCTACCAGCAGATGGGCGTGGTGGCAAACTTCGATGCAGCGCGCCATCATCATAACGTCGCCCATCAGTGGTTTCGGCGCGATGGCGTGCTGGCGCTCCTGCCAATGCCCGGCAGGCTGGTGTCCATGGTATGGTCTACAAAGGAAGAACTTGCGGAAACGATGCTCGGGCTACCTGAAGAGGAATTATGCGAGCGCGTCGTCCGGGCTTCGCAGCATGTCCTGGGTGAGATGCGGCTCGTTACGCGGCCTGCCGCTTTTCCTCTGAATTTTGTACATGTGAAAAAGCTGGCGCAGCCACATCTTGCGCTCATCGGCGATGCAGCGCATGGCATACATCCCCTTGCGGGACAGGGCGTGAATCTCGGTTTACGCGATGCGCAGGAACTCGCCTCTGTCATCCTCTCGCGCGGACTGCAATCGGATTGTGGTGATTACCTGTTGCTGCGCCGTTATGAACGCGCCCGCAAGGAAGACATCCTGGCCATGGAAGTGGTTACCGATGGCTTGCAGAAGCTGTTCAACCATACTCACCCGACGCTCATTCGCCTGCGCAATCTGGGTCTTGAAATCACCAACCAGTTGCCCCTGATAAAAGACCACTTGATGCAGCAGGCATTGAGTTGAACCGGCTGATTCGTTTTCCTGTCCATCCACCGGAACAACCGCAGGCGGTCCGGCTGCATTCCATCCCAAAACGGAGTAAAGACCATGCGTTCAAAACTCGTTTCTCTCGCTTTGCCTTCTCTATTGCTCTGCTTCCTTTCCAGCGCGTCCGCTGACGAGGCGTCCCTGAAAAAAGCGATTCAGGCAAATTTTCCCGGAGAGAAGGTCGAAAGCATAAAAAAAACGCCCTATCTCGGTCTATATGAAGTGGTGGTGGGAGGCGAATTGTTCTATACGGACGACAAAGTTTCGTACCTTTTTTTCGGTCACGTAATTGATCCGAAAACGAAGGAAAGCCTGACTGCCGAACGCTTGCAACAGATCAAGGAGTCCCGTCGCATAGATGTGGGCTCACTTCCCCTGGAGCATGCGATCAAGGCGGTCAAGGGGAATGGGAAACGCAAACTTGTCGTTTTCTCCGACCCGAACTGCCCTTTTTGCAAACGTCTGGAAAAGGAACTGGTTAACGTAACGGATGTAACGGTCTATACCCTGCTTTATCCGGTGCTGAATGGTTCAGTCCCGACCGCGACGGCGATATGGTGCTCCCCGGACAAGCTCAAGGCCTGGGAAGACTTCATGCTCAGGAATATTGCACCCTCCGGCAAGGATTGCGCCACACCCATAGACGTGATTCTCAAGGCAGGGAAAGAAAACGATATAAGCGGTACGCCTACCCTGATTTTTGCCAACGGCTCGGTAACGCCGGGATGGATTCCCGCGGAAACCATAGAAAAGAAATTAAATGCGACCTCCGCAAAATAGATAAATCGATGACAGGCGCTGGGAAGCGCCTGCATCCTCCAGTTCGCGGATTTATCTGGAGCTTCCCAGTACTCGCGCGGCAGGTGGAAAGTCCTTGGGCAGATACTCCACCGGCATCAATACCCACATCCTCCCCATCTGTCTCATCTTCCCCGCATTCTTCGCTGCGTCAGGGCCAAATCCCCAGAAAAAATCCGCCCGCACATTCCCTTTGATTGCCCCGCCTGTATCCTGCGCCACCATCAACCGTTGAAGCTGCTCATCGGTATTTGGCCAGGTAGTGGAAAGAAAGACCGGAGCGCCCTGCGGGATCACACGCGGATCAACCGCAAGGCTTCTTCCAGCCGTGAGAGGCACCCCCATGGAGCCGAACGGACCCGCCATTGTGCCCGGCAGTTCACGGAAAAAGACGAAGCTTGAGTTCTGATGCAAAATATTCGGCAATTTCTGAGGATTCTTCTGCCCCCAGGCCTTGATCCCCTGCATCGAGGCCCTTTCCAGGGGTAATTCGCCGCGATCCACCAGCAGCTTCCCGATGGACCTGTACGGGTGGCCGTTTTGATCCGCGTACCCCACTCTCACGATCTCGCCATTTTCAAGCTCCACCCGACCGGAACCCTGAATCTGCAGAAAAAACAGATCGACCTCGTCATCCACCCAGAGCAGTTCTTTTCCCTGTAGCGCTGCAGGATTGCCGGATATTTCGGCCCGACTATAGAAGGGAACCACCTTGCGCCCTTCGAGTCGTCCCCGCAACCGCATATTTTTGAGCTGGGGATAAACAGAACTCAGATCCACTATCAGCAGTTCTTCAGGGGTTGTGTAAAGCGGATAGCGGTAACGGGCGGAAGGCGTGCGGCTCCCCTTGAGCAAAGGCTCGTAATAACCGGTGATAAGACCATTATCGGTCCCATCAGGATTCAATACCTGATAGGGAACAAAATAGCTTTCAAAAAACTGGCGCACCGTATCGTCATCCTGTCCTCTCATAGAATCAGCCTGAATGCAGGCTTCCTGCCATAGCGCCTTTTTTTTCAAAACGGTGCAGCTCTGGAGGAACGCATCCAGGGCCGGCACGATCTCGTCATCCCTCCAACCCTCTACCATGTCCCAGTCAACGGCTTTGAGCACAGGCATGGGCTTGGGTTCGGCCGGTTTCTCCGTGACACGGGGAGTAGGAATGATATTGCAGGCGCCGAGCAACAGTAGCGCGACAACGGCAAGTGTGCGTAATTGGTCTTTCATGAAGTTTTGGGTTAAAGTTTCATATTGGAAATCTCTGAACGAGCAATCCCGCTCGTGGCGCATCAGAGGCTTCCCCTTAATATACATCATGGTTGATCCTATGTGGATATTACTGCTTGAAGCAGGCGTAGCGCTGTCGCTACTGATTCTCGTCGTCTGGTGGACGGCAAGACCCAGAAAGAAGAATGAGGATGAAGACAGTAAAGAGTAAGGCCCCCAGGATCCGGGCTGACAATTGAAAGGCGGAAATGATTTTTGAAAGCCTGTTGCCGGAAAACAAGACGCTCGTTGCTTCGATGTTTCACCTCTTTCATATGTTCCGCGCCTCCAGCTTTCCATCGCGCAATTCCGAACATAAATTCAGTGCGATTCCGCCGGTTATTTGGCAGAATACCTGTCTTGGGGAAATGGTTTAGCACAGAGGACATAAGGGGAATAAGCAATGAAATATCGCAGTTTCGAGGAATTCTGCGCGTACGTGGCGGAGCATAATCCGGGACAGCCCGAATATCTCCAGGCAGTGACGGAAGTCATGGAGAGCCTTTGGCCCTTTATTACGAAAAACTCTCGTTATGCGGAACACGGCATTCTCGACCGTCTCGTGGAGCCGGAGCGAATAATCATTTTTCGTGTATCCTGGGTGGATGATCGGGGGGAGGTGAAGGTCAACCGAGGCTACCGCATACAGCACAGCTCTTCCATTGGCCCCTATAAGGGCGGCACCCGTTTTCATCCCTCGGTAAACCTTTCCATCCTCAAATTCCTGGCGTTCGAGCAAACGTTCAAGAACGCGCTTACGACACTTCCCATGGGGGGTGGCAAGGGTGGCGCCGATTTCAACCCCAAGGACCGTAGCCCGGGGGAGATCATGCGCTTCTGCCAGGCCTATATGACTGAGCTGTTCCGGCATATCGGCTCGGATGTCGATGTGCCGGCAGGCGATATCGGCGTGGGGGGGCGGGAAGTCGGTTTCATGGCAGGGATGATGAAAAAGCTTTCCAATCGTGCGGACTGCGTCTTCACTGGAAAGGGGTTGAGTTTTGGCGGGTCCCTCATTCGTCCGGAAGCTACCGGCTACGGTACCGTCTACTTTGCCGAGGAGATGCTCAAGCAATCGGGACGCTCGCTGGAAGGCATGCGTGTTGCGGTTTCAGGTTCGGGAAATGTGGCGCAGTATGCGGTGGAGAAAGCGATGGCGCTTGGCGCCAAAGTGATAACGGTTTCCGATTCAGACGGCACTGTAGTCGATGAAGAAGGTTTTACTCCCGAAAAGCTCGCTGAACTGATGGATGTGAAGAATAAGCAGTATGGCCGCATCAATGCCTATGCGGAGCGTGTGAAAGCCGATTTTATTCCCCATAAAAGACCGTGGCATGTTCCTGTAGAGGTCGCGCTGCCCTGCGCCACGCAGAACGAGCTGAATGAGGAGGATGCTGCCATGCTTATCAGGAACGGCGTGGTATGTGTGGCAGAGGGCGCCAACATGCCTTCCACTGCGGAGGCGGTAAAGCATTTCGAGCGCAGCGGGGTTCTTTTTGCACCCGGCAAAGCCAGCAATGCCGGCGGCGTGGCCACTTCCGGTCTGGAAATGAGCCAGAACGCCATGCGTCTTTCCTGGCAGCGGGAAGAAGTGGACGCGCGATTGCTCCAGATCATGCAGGCTATCCACCGCTCCTGCATGGAGCACGGACGGCGCGAAGATGGCACCATCAGCTATGTCAACGGGGCGAATGTGGCAGGTTTCGTAAAGGTGGCAGATGCGATGATAGGCCAGGGCGTGATCTAGGGAACGCTGAACAAATCCCTTACAGGATTTGTTCAGCGGTTCCCTAAGGCCTGATCCGACAGCACAGTCCCGGTCCGCTCCTTCCTGTTTCAAGGAGGGATAAGAGAAAACGGGATGACCTCGCGCTGCAATAGGTTTTTTGTAGAGTCATCGTACCCATACTGTTTTTACATTAACGAATTCCCGGATACCATGATAGGACAATTCCCTACCGAATCCGGAGTCCTTGGTTCCCCCGAAAGGAAGGCGTGGATCTGACCTGACCATGCCATTGATAAAGCTGCAACCTGCCTGAATTCGATGCGCCAGTTCCTCGGCGTGTTCGGTATCGCGGCTCCAGATGCTGGAGCCGAGCCCGAAGCGGGTGTCATTGGCAATGCGAATGGCGTCCTCCTCGTCTGCCGCGCGTATCACAGCTGCCACTGGTCCGAATAATTCCTCGTGATAGGCTCTCGTCGCGGCTGTGACGCCATCCAGGATGGACGGGAGATAGAATGCGCCCTCCCCCTCCCGCGGCTCGCACCCGAGAACCACCTGCGCACCCTGTGCAATCGAATCGGTCACTTGCTGATGCAGGTTTTCGCGCAGATCGAGCCGTGCCATGGGACCGATCTGCGTCGCCTCGTTCAGGGGATCGCCCATTTTCAATTCTTTTGTTTTCTTTATGAACAGCGAACCAAACTCATCGGCAATGTCGGCCACAGGAATAATACGCTTTGCGGCAATGCATGACTGCCCGCAGTTCTGAAAGCGCGATCTCACCGCAAAGGTAGCGGCGAGTTCCAGGTCCGCATCTTTCAGAACGATAAACGCATCCGACCCGCCGAGTTCCATCACACACTTCTTCAAATGCTGTCCCGCATGGGAAGCTATTTCCCGGCCGGCCCGCTCCGAACCAGTGAGTGTCACCGCCTGCACGTGATGGCTCGCGATAGCCTCACCCACGTCAGACGACTCTATCATGAGCGTGCTGAAAAGGTGCGGGGGGAAACCGGCATCCTGGAACAGCCGTTCGAGCGCCAGAGCGCACTGCGGAACATTCGATGCATGTTTCAGCACGCAACCATTTCCTGCCATGAGTGTGGGAGCGGCGAAGCGGATCACCTGGAAAAAAGGGAAATTCCAGGGCATCACGCCCAGGACGACTCCAAGAGGTCCATAGGATACGTAACTTTTGCCGGCGCCGGTCTGAACCATCTCGACCTGCATGAAATGCTCGGCGTGCACTGCGTAATAATCACAGGCGAGCGCGCACTTTTCCACCTCCGCACGGCCTTCGCGCACAGGCTTGCCCATTTCCGCAGCTATAAGAATGGCGTATTCAGCCGCCCGTTCATGCAAGAGACTGGCGGCTCTGTGCATAAGCTCCGCACGTTCGGGAAAACCCTGTCGCGCCCACCCGGGCTGGGCATGATATGTTTGCTCCAACGCCTCGGCCAGACGGTTGCGATTCCAGCTCGTAAAGGTTTTCAGTATCTCATTGGTTGCCGGATTCAAACTGATGTATGGCATGATGTGCTATTCTTAAAACAAAATCCGAATAGGAACAGGGGCTGGTACAAGGAAATAAAGGAAAACAGCCTGTAAGTGAACCTGGAGCGGATACGCTCTTCAATTTTTTCCCCTCGATTACTAATGTATAGCAGGTTATGAAGAAACTGTTGATCGGACTGTTTTTGGCCACAATCTCCATCTCCACTGCAACGTATGCAACCGCAAGAAATCAGGATTTCCTCGCCCTGAGGCAAGCATATCAGGCGGGCAACACTGCGCGCGTGAACATGTATGCGCAGCGGCTGCGAGGACATGTACTTGAGCCTTATGCAGCGTATTATCAACTGCGACCGCAACTCTGGAGCCCGAAGCTGAGTCCGGAGACGGTCAAGGAGTTTGTTGAGAAATATCGCGACAGCCCTCTCAGCGACCGCCTGATGGGGGAATGGCTGAAGGCCCTGGGGTGGACCGAGCGGTGGGATCTTTTCGCGGAAAACTATCCCCGTATGGTCAACAAGGATGTCGAACTGGTCTGCTACTCTTTTCAACAGCGTCTGGCGGCAGGCGATCGCAGCGTCTATAAGGAGGCATTTCCGTTATGGTTCAATGCGCGCGAGATGCCGCACAGCTGTAATCAGATATTCGATGTGCTGATTACTGCCGGGACGCTGACGGACGAGGATATCTGGTCAAGGCTGCGCCTTGCGCTCGAATCCGGCAATGTCAGCGCGGCAAAACGTATCAATGAATACCTGCCCAAAAATCAGCGTCTGAACGAACGCAAGCTGAATGCCGCCACGGAAAATCCTCTTCGCTATCTGGAAAGGCATCGGCGCGAGATCAAAACACGCTCCGACCGGGAAATTGCACTTTTCGCCATGGTGCGTTTGCTCCGCAGCGGGCTTGACCAGGCGCATGCTTACTGGCCACGGATACGTGACCGCTTCGGCGCACCGGATCAGGCATATTTTCTGGTGCAACTTGCGGACCAGGGGGCCCGGCGGCTGGACCCGCGCGCATTGCAGTGGTTTGGAGAAGCCGCCAATACGCATAAGTCTGTTCAGCTCACCGACGCCCAGCTTGGCTGGAAAACTCGTATCGCCTTGCGTGCCGGGGACTGGAATCTCGTGCTGGATACGATCGAGGCCATGTCGGCGGCGGAGCAACGAGAGGGGGTCTGGCGTTACTGGAAAGCACGTGCGTTGAGAGCCAAAGGAAAAATAAAGGAAGCAAATGCCATCCTTGCACCATTGAGCAGCGAACATCATTTTTACGGGCAACTGGCCGAAGAGGAGCTGGGCGTTACCATCGGCGCTCCTGCGGAATCCTTCAAGCCGACAGCGAAAGAAATTTCCGCAATGGAGCGGACACCTGGAATCGCGCGAGCGCTGGCCTTCTACAACTTGAATTTGCGTCCGGAGGCAGCCCAGGAATGGATCTGGGCCGTGCGAAATTTTGATGACCATAAGCTGCTGGCGGCTGCGGAAGTTGCCCGCCGCCACGGGCACTACGACCGCGCTATCAATACCGCCGACAGAACCGTGCAGCGTCACGATTTTCACCTGAGGTTCCTTGCACCGCATAGAGATACAATGCGCAACGTCCTGAAGCAGCAGGAACTCGACGAAGCATGGGTCTATGGCCTCATTCGCCAGGAGAGCCGCTTCGTCAGCGATGCCAAGTCCAGCGCCGGCGCCATGGGGCTGATGCAACTGATGCCTGCCACGGCAAAATGGGCATCCAAACAAGTGGGACTGAGAAAGTATCGGCCAAGCCGGGTGACGGAGGTAAACACCAACCTGACGCTGGGCACCTATTATCTGAAACACGTGTTGACCCAGTTCGACAATCAGTCGCTGGCCTCGGCCGCGTACAATGCCGGACCGAGCCGAATATGGCAGTGGCGTGATGAGAAACCGCTGGAAGGTGCGATTTATGCGGAAACGATCCCCTTCAATGAAACGCGCGATTATGTCAAAAAGGTGATGAGCAACTCCATGTATTATGCCCGCAACTTCGGTCATCAGGTCAAGGCGCTGAAGCAGCGCCTGGGCATTGTTTCGTCCCGGTTCGGGAGTGAAAAAGTGTCGGAGTGAGGTATCTGACATGGCATTCAAAAATGTCTGCATTTTCGGTGGCAGCGGCTTCGTCGGGAAGCACCTCGCAAATCTCCTGACTGACCGGGAAATCTACCTGCGTATTCCCACACGAAACTACGAGCGTGCAAAAGACTTGCTGGCGATACCCACTACGGAGCTGATCGAAGCAGATATCCACGATGACAGAAACCTCGACAGGCTGCTCCTCGGCATCGATACCGTGATCAACCTGGTAGGCGTGTTGCAGGGTGACTTCCATGCCGCCCATGTCGAACTGCCGCAAAAACTCGTCGCGGCCTGTAAGCGCAATGGCGTCACCCGCATACTGCATATGAGCGCCTTGAAAGCCGGGCCCGGTCAACCAAGCGAGTATTTGCGCTCAAAGGGAGAAGGGGAACAGATCGTAAAGACATCCGGCTTGGATGCTACGGTTTTCAGGCCGTCAGTCATATTCGGTCCGGGCGACGCCTCGATCAATCTGTTTGCCCGGCTGGGACGCCTGCCGGTCTTGCCGCTGGCCTCACCCCATGCAAAATTCCAGCCGATCTTCGTCGAGGATGTCGTGCGGGCGTTTGCGCTCAGCCTGGATGAACCGCGTACTTTCGCGCAAAGCTACGACCTGTGCGGACCGAAGTGCTACAGCCTTCGCGAACTGGTGGAGTATGCTGCGCATGTGACGGGACACGATCCCGCCGTCATCGGCCTTGGAGATACCCTTTCCCATCTCGAAGCAGCAGTCATGGAGATACTGCCCGGCAAACTGATGAGCGTCGATAATTATTATTCGATGAAGATCGACAGCGTATGCAACTGCGATAATCCGGAGGCACTGCTGGAAGTCTGGGGAATTCATCCTACGGCACTTGAAGAGGCGGCGCCGGTATATCTGAAACATCAGTTGCCCCGTGAACGTTACGACTATCTGCGGCATTGGTCGGGGCGTTGAGCACTAGGGAATGAAAACCTACCTGGTGGGCGGCTCGGTCCGCGACGAGATACTGGGATTGCCCGTAACGGATCATGATTATGTGGTTGTCGGCATCTCGCCGGAAGAGATGGTGCGCCTTGGCTTTCGCCCGGTAGGAAAAGATTTTCCCGTTTTTCTTCACCCGCAAAGCCAGGAACAGTACGCGCTGGCGCGCACGGAGCGCAAGGTTTCGCGCGGCTACAAAGGGTTTGAGGTTTATGCTTCCCCCGAGGTTACATTACAGGAGGATCTGGCGCGCCGTGACCTGACAATAAACGCAATCGCGAAGGATGAGCACGGCAGCATCATCGATCCTTTCGGCGGGGTCGCTGATCTGGAAGCCGGCGTGCTCCGGCATATCGGGCCGGCATTCACTGAAGACCCGGTGCGGGTCCTGCGTACCGCTCGCTTTGCTGCCCGTTTCGGTTTCCATATCGCACCCGAAACATTGGCGCTGATGAACGAAATGGTCCATAACGGGGAGGTGGATGCCCTGGTGCCAGAGCGGGTGTGGCAGGAGTTTGCACGCGGTTTGATGGAGCACCACCCTTCACGCATGTTTTACGCGCTGCGCGATTGCGGCGCCCTCACCCGTATCATGCCTGAAGTGGATGCCTTGTTCGGCGTGCCGCAACCACCACAGCATCACCCCGAAATCGATACCGGGGTACACGTAATGATGGTGATCGACTTTGCCGCTTCGAGGAATTATTCCCTGCCGGTCCGGTTTGCCGCACTCACCCACGATCTCGGTAAAGGCACGACTCCTCCGGAAGAATGGCCGCGCCATATCGGCCACGAAGCGCGCAGCGTCAAACTGGTGCAGGGCTTATGCGAACGTATCAATCCCCCCAACGAAATGCGAAACCTGGCATTGCTGGTGGCCCGCTATCACGGAGACGTGCACCGCGCTGCCGAACTGCGACCTGTCACCATTGCCAACCTGCTTCAGGGAGTGGATGCCTATCGCAAACCTGAGCGCTTCGAAGAATTCCTGCAGGCCTGCTCGTGCGATTTCCATGGGCGCCCGGGCTATGGGACACGGCCTTATCCCCAGGCCGATCGATTACGCGAGGCGTTTCACGCCGCCAGGAGCGTGGACGCGGGGGCGATTGCCAAAGAGTTGGCAAGAAGTGTTTCCGATCCCAGCCGCCTGCCTGTTGCCATTAACACCAGGGTAAGCGAAACCCGTATCGCTGAAATCAGAAACCGTCTCGAAAGCCTGGCCTGAATGCCGCTTTTTCCTTCGACGGCCTGCCTGCGCCACTGAGCCACTAAAATTTGCGCCAGGCAAAGCCGGCATAGGCCTGCTTATAGCCGAGTCAGTGCTCACACTCATATAGGGCAATATCCGGAGATACCGAGCTTTTCGAGGTAGCGCTGATGATATTCCTCAGCGGATAAAAATCCGGGGCAAGTGTAATTTCAGTCACGACCGGTACGCGACAGCGACCGCTTTGCTCCAGTTTTTCCTTCGACGCTCGCGCCACGCCCTCCTGTGTGGTTTATGCGAGGTTTACGCGGTGCATTGGCAAACAGCCGGTCATACAGGAAATTGGGAAGCAACCGCAAGACTCGCGCAACAATTGCCATCTGCCACGGTATTACGGCAAACGATTTCTTGCTCTCGATAATGCGGGCGATCTTTCGCGCGGTATCGTCCGCGGTCAGGATGAAGGGCATGGGGAAGGGATTATCGGCTGTCATGGGCGTTACGACATAGCCGGGGCAAATGGTTATGACGGATAGGCCGCTTCCGTGCAATTCGACGCGCAGACTTTCCAGGTAGCTGATTGCAGCCGCCTTGGAAGCCGAGTAGGCCCCGCTGCCGGGCAAGCCGCGATACCCGGCGACACTTGCAATTCCGACCAGACTACCCTGCCCGACTGTGCGCATGACCGAAACAAAGGGCTGAAAGAGGTTCACCATGCCAACAACATTCGTGGCGAGAATATCCTCAAAAACCTCCTTGTCTTCGGCGCATTCGGTGAGTGTGCCGTGGCTGATGCCCGCGTTGGCGATGACAATATCGGGGCAACCATGGCGGACGATAAAATCTTCTGCGGCAGCCTGCAGGGCAGAAGCATCGCGCACATCGGCGACATAGATGGATGCTTCCGCCATCTCCGCCGCAAGGCTCTCCAGCAAATCCGCCCGCCGCGCAATCAGACCGAGCGTTGCGCCGCTGTCGGCGTAATAATGCGCCAATGCCCTCCCGAGTCCTGCGGAGGCGCCACTGATAATGACTTTTAGTGTCAACGGAAGAGGCTATTTCCGTGTCCGTTCCTTGCGCACTTTCTGTATCAGCTCTTCCATAGTCCGAATGGTATCGTCCGGCGTACTGCCCATTCTGCCACTCGTGAGATATCTGCCATCCACCGCTATCGCAGGGACGCCGGTAAGGCCATAATCCTTCGAGAAATGCACCGATCTGGATAACTGATTCTGTACCGAGAACGAATTGTAGACATCTATAAATTTCTGACGATCTATTCCCTGTTTTGCAATCCAATCGAACAGCACGTCCTCCTTGCCCAGGTCTATCCCGTTTCTGTGAATGGCATCATAGACCTTGTCATGCAGCCGATCTTTTTCTCCCAGTGCTTCCAGCGCATAAAATGTTTTTGCGGCCGGCTCCCAGGTTGGACGAAAAACCGCCGGAACATAGCGGAAGCTGACATCTTCGGGCTTGTGCTTGAGCCAGGCCTTGATGCGTGGATGCAACTCGTAGCAGTGCGGACAGCCGTACCAGAAAAATTCCATGACTTCTATATTCTTTCCCCCTTCTGTTGGAAAAGGACGGGGCAGGATCTTGTAATCCTTTCCTTCGACGATATCCGCCTGAGCAGTGGAAATTGACGGAAAGTTCATACCGGCCAGCAACAGGAATGCCGTAAGCAGCCGCAGTAAATTCATATTTTTCTCCTTCAGTCGAACGTCCCGGGATTGGTGGATGGTTTATCGGTCCCTGTCTTGCTGCCCCTATGCTCCCTCATGTACTCTGACAGGATTTGTCTGGACGCCGTTCTGCTGAAGCGACGCCCGAATCCGGTTCATTTCATCCACATTGGAAAAAGGTCCTACACGTACGCGGTGCCACAGTCCCTTTTGCGGGACCTCGGCAGTCTGGACAGCCGCTTCCACTCCCAGCATCGCCAGCTTCGCTTTCATATTATCGGCATCATCCGGATTCTGGAATGACCCCGCTTGAAGAAAGTACTTATCCTGAGAGGTCGGCTGCTTTGCAGCCTGTTTCAGCTGCTGCTCCGTGACGGGTTCCTCGGTAGCGGGAAGAATATTATAAAATTCAAAACGCGGCTTGCTGTCGGACGCTTTCGCGGTTTTGTCTTCAATGCCAGCCGCTTCTCCTTCTTTCTCGGCCTTGTCCGCAGTATCCCCGTTTGCAGAGCCATCGGCCTGCTTATCCTGTGAGATAAAGGGGCTTGGCGCCTGGCTCATGTACATCCAGGTACCCATGGCGGTAAGAAGGCCCAGGACATAGCCGATAAACATCCCGAAAAAGAGGGTGCCTGTTTTCTTTCCGGAGTAAAGAGGCGTTTTATAATCTCGATTCAAGTAAGGATGCGTCATCACATTTTTGCTGGCGCGCTCACGCCCAATAGTTTAAGCCCGTTGTTCAATACCTGCCTGACTGCAGCCACAAGCGCCAACCTCGCAAGGCGGACCGCCGTCTCCGGCACCAGGAAACGAGTAGAATTATAGTAACTGTGGAACTCACCCGCCAGTTCCTTTAAGTAAAAGGCGATCAGGTGTGGAGAAAACTCCCTCGCTGCGGCTTCGACCGTTTCGGGATAGTCGATCAGCTTCTGCAACAAGGAGAGTTCCGCCGGACTGGTTAATGCAGAGGTGTCGGCTGTAACCAGCGTGCCGGAATCTTCACCCCACTGTTCCAGCACGCTGCAAACCCTTGCATGCGCATATTGCACGTAATACACCGGGTTATCGGTGCTTTGCGACTTTGCCAGGTCCAGGTCGAAATCGAGATGCTGATCGCTCTTGCGTAATACATAAAAAAAGCGCGCCGCATCGGCTCCCACTTCCTGACGCAACTCCCGCAAGGTGACAAATTCTCCCGCGCGGGTGGACATCGGCACTTTCTTGCCATCACGGTAAAGTACGGCAAACTGCACCAGGGCAATTTCAAGTTTTCCGGGATCGAGCGCCAATGCCTGAACGGCGCCTTTCACCCGTGAAATGTAGCCGTGATGGTCCGCGCCCCAGATATCGATCACGCGGTCAAACCCGCGTGAGAATTTGTTGAGGTGATAGGCAATATCAGAGGCAAAATAGGTGAACTGGCCGTTTTCGCGCTGCACCACCCTATCCTTTTCGTCGCCGAAATGGGTGGAGCGGAACCATTTGGCGCCATCCTGCTGATACAGGTAATTGCCTTCTTCGAGCAGGCGGACAGCTTGGGCCACACCCCCGCTGTCGAATAAGGATTGCTCGGAAAACCAGATGTCGAAGGTGACACCGAATTCCATCAGATCGTTGCGGCAATCCCCCAATTGCTCGTTCAGAACGAAGTCATGGATGTATGCATAATCCTGCCCCAGCAGCTTTTTCGCGTTGGCAATCAATCCATCAAGGGCAGCCTCTGTGCCCGCTTCCGAGTCGGCAACGCTATCAAACAGCAGTTCCGGCTCATGCACATAACGCCCGGCATGGGCCTTATGAATCAGCCTTGCCATGTCGCGTACATACTCCCCCTGATAGGCATTGGGCGGAAAGGCTGATGCGACACCGTTCAGTTCCAGATAGCGCAGCCAGGTGGAAAGCGCGAGGATATCCATCTGGCGGCCGGCATCGTTGATGTAATACTCGCGTGTGACCGAATAGCCTGCGGCTGCGAGCACATTGGCAAGGCTGGCGCCAAATGCCGCACCCCTGCCGTGTCCTACATGCAACGGACCCGTGGGATTGGCTGAAACGAATTCGACCTGGATTTTTTCCCCTGCGCCCATGTTGCTATGACCAAACTTCTCACCGCTCTCCAGCACATATCGCGAAAACTGCTGCTTGGCCGAGGTCGTGAGAAACAGGTTGATAAAACCCGCGCCTGCAATTTCCACTTTTTCCAGATAAGGGGAGGTGGCAAGTGCGGCGGCAAGAGATTGCGCAATATCGCGCGGCTTTTGACGTAATGGCTTGGCCAGTTGCATCGCCAGGTTACAGGAATAATCGCCGTGGCTCGACTGCCGCGGACGAGCAAATTCTATATCGAGATTCAGGTCGGCCAATCCCCTGTCATTCAGGGCATTGTGCAGGATATCGGTAAAGTGGGATTTGAAGTTAGGCTGAACAGGGGGGATCACGGCATTCTCGGCTGTTACACAGCCGCTATTATAACGGCCTCCGGCCAAGTTACGCGCGTCAGTTTACCCGGATTTGCGCGGAAAGCTCCTCCATTCTGGGGGAGATGATGGATAGCGCGGACGCTGGAAGCGTCCATCCAGGTTTATAATTTGAGCCATGCAACGACTCCAGGCCTATAAATTCGAGCTAAAGCCCAACGGCGAACAGCAGTGCCTCATGCGCCGCTTTGCCGGCTCCTGCCGCTTCGTGTTCAACAAGGCGCTGGCGTTGCAGAAGGAACGCCATGAGCAAGGAGAAAAGAAGCTCGGCTATGCTGCGCTGTGCAAGAGGCTGACCGAATGGAAAGCGCAGCCGGAAACGCCATGGCTATCTGATACCCCCAGCCAGGCCTTGCAGCAGGCGTTGAAGAATCTGGAACGAGCCTACAAGAACTTCTTCGCCAAACGAGCGGATTTCCCCCGCTTCAAGAAAAAAGGTCAGTCAGACAGTTTCCGCTATCCGCAAGGCTTCAGGCTCGATCAACCAAACAACCGCATCTTCCTGCCCAAGCTCGGCTGGATTGGCTACCGCAATAGCCGGGGAGTGCCTGGCGTGGTGAAGAACGTCACCGTCAGCCAGTCAGGGGGAAAATGGTTTGTGTCGGTTCAGACCGAGCGACAGGTCGAACAGTCGATCCCGCAAGGCTCGGCAGTCGGCATCGACATGGGCGTGGCGCGATTTGCCACGCTTTCCGACGGCTCGTACTTCGCCCCACTCAACAGTTTCAGGCGGCAGGAAACGGCATTGCGCAAGGCGCAGCAGGCGATGAGCCGCAAGCAGAGATTCAGCAGCAACTGGAGACGAGCGAAAGCCCGCATCCAGCGTATCCATGCCCGTATCGGCAACGCCCGCCGCGACTACCTGCACAAGGCCACGACAGCTATCAGCCAAAACCACGCGATGGTGTGCATCGAGGACTTGCAGGTGCGCAATATGAGCAAGTCTGCCAAAGGCAATGTCGAGAATCCAGGTAGAAACGTTCGGGCCAAGTCCGGCCTGAACAAAGCCATCCTCAATCAGGGCTGGTTCGAGTTCAGGCGTCAGCTGGACTACAAGCTGGCGTGGAACGGCGGCTACCTCATCGCCATTCCGCCGCGGAACACGAGCCGCACCTGCCCGTGCTGTAGCCATGTATCAGCCGATAATCGCCAGACGCAAGCCAGATTCGAGTGTGTGGAATGCGGGCTCACAGAAAACGCCGATGTGGTTGGTGCGATCAATATTCTAAGGGCGGGACACGCCCGGTTAGCCTGTGAAGTGAGCGGTGCAGGAATGCCGCCAGCAGCAGGAACCCACCGAAGCGATTCAGTGCAGCGTGCTGCACTGAGCACCGTAGGAATCTCCGGCCTTCAGGTCGGGGAGGATGTCAAGATGGCGGATGGATAAATCGCGCGGTCTTGCTAAAAAACGATCGTCCAACCCGGCTGATTTGCCTGCTGCCTGGTGTAGGACACCCCATGCACCTTCAGGCCGTTCTGGTTCAACAAAGTGATGATGCCTCCCTTGTTGGACAACGCGACTGGAGGCTGAATATCGATCCGAAGCGTCCCGCCCGGCTCGATAGTCCCGCTCAACGGCATTTTCGCCTTCTGCTTGTCAGCCAGTTGCCAGCCCGCCAGGGAAATGGCACGATCACTTGCGTTCAATATAGTGACCCACTCCTTTTCGGGAGATTCGATCGAATTAACCATTGCCGAAACAATGCGCACCAGTCCATCCGGCAGTGCTTCGGTGGGCTGCGGGGTGATCGGATCCGGATTCCTCGGTTCCCCCTCTTCACCTTCGGCCAACGTATGCCCGGTCCGGTCATCAGTATGCCAGCTTTGCGACTGAAATTTCAAGAAAACAGCCGTCCACTGCCGCTGGAGAGGAAAATGGAATAGCGCGCCGCCATCCTGCCACACTCCATCATCCTTGATAAAGCTTCCGACATTTCCCTGGTTCATGTGAATATCGTGTATACCGTTACCGGGCAGAAAACCAAAGTACTTATCCGCCTTGTTGCTCTCCGGTCCCCACCTTTCACCGAAGGCATAAACCAGGGCCTCTTCGTCCGCCATCGCACGCTGCACGATCTGATCGAGCTTCTCGTTCAGGTCATTATCCGGGCCGGGAAGATCGGGTGGAAGCGGCGTCATCATTCCGGGTTGCAGGAGGTTGCCGCGGATCAGATCAAGTGCGCCCGAGCCGGAGTCGGGTGCAAGCCGGCTAAAGCCGCTGGGCAGCGCCTCTACTGTCGAGGTGAGCGGATGGACAAAATAAGGCTTGATATAATACATCAGCTCGGATGGGGCCAACTGCGATCGCACGTTGATCGCAATGCGGTAGTGGGTTCCAGCCTCATCGACAATATGAATCTGATAGTGGGGGGATGATCCCGAACCTAAACGACGGCCTATTGGCCTGCCTTTCAGAACACCATAATTATTGAGCGGCATATTCTTCTCCAGGGTTTATTCAGAGATCTGCTTATTCAGCATAGTTGCAAACCCAGTCGTCTGCTCTTCGAATACCCTGCTTCGATCGAACCCTTTACCCCCTATGCCCAGGCGATTGAACTCTTCAATAAATCCATACTCTTCGGCCAGCATCTACCATCTCAACCGCAGGTAGCCTTCTGTTTGATTGAAATTGAAGCGCAGTCGATTCATGCCGCGCCGGATTGCGAACTGCCTGGGCGATGGCTTGAACGGTCCCGCGGCTGAACGGGACTGCTCGATTCGAAGTCGTGTTTCGCGTGGCGAGAAAATGCGTAATTCGAACTGTCCGGTGCGAATTTCCCGCAACTCCGGCGCAAATGGCTGCGCGAGCGGCTCCCCTATGAACACACCCTCTCCCGGCCACGCCACGCTCTTCCAGTAAGCTTCGATGGCGCTGGCGCCCAGCGCATAGTGAAACATGGCAACAGCGGGAAAAGGAAATTTCTGCATGTGGCTGCAGGGTTCCACCACTGTCCCATAACTTGCCGTGGCTCCGGCCTCAAGCCATTGCAGGCTGCTCATCTGGCTTGAGCCTGTGAGTTGTCCTCCCCCCGAGGTCAGGTGGTCCGCCAGCGCGCCCGGCAGAAAATCCAGCGTATCGAGCTGTGGCACCCAAACCAGTCCCGTGAAGTAGAATAGAACGTCGTGCCGGTCGGTAATTGCATCCGTTTCAAGAATCTCGATGGGAAAAACGCCATTCAGTTGCTGGGCGGTCATTTCGAAATAATTCGCGCGCACGCTTCGCGCCTTGTCAGAAGTAATGACAAGATAGGCGTGTCCCGCGGGGAAGGTGTGATCGGCCGCCACCCCGCGGTCGATCAGCAATTTGACCCGTTCGAAATCCAATCCCGCCAACATCATCGCCGGCCTCAACTGATGGTCACTGACAGGATGATGACTCGGCGAATTGAAATAGGGACTGGCGGCAGTCGCGCCGCAATTAAAGGAACAATACTTCTCGTCGAATCCAAAAGCCAGCGCAGAGGTCAGAGACATGCAATCCACCCGGTAGGGAAGGGTCCAGGCGACTGCATAGGCCTGGACGTGAGCAGGCACCTTCTGGTCTATCTCGGCTTTCAGTCCCTGAAACTCCTCCCGCGACAGTGCAATTCGACCGGGAGAAAATCGCAAGTGAATCATATTGGCCGCAGGAATGCCGCGCGCCTTGCGGTAGTACTGTCCAATCTGCACTGAAAGAGGGTCACTGTCATTGACGATGACGGCGACATCATCAGAGGTAAGGCTGGTTTGCGGCAACTGGATGTGGGTTTCGGCTTTGCCTGTCAACGGAAACAATAACAGCATGACCGGAGTGACGGCAAGGAGCGCAACCCGCGTTGCCAGGAGAAAGCTGGATTTGCTACCGGCGCGCGCTGCATCCTCCTGAATCAGACCCAGTATCCGCAGCACCCGGCAGACTGAAAAGCATCGAGGAAACCAATACCCGCAAAAGCGGATCAGAGAGGGATTGTCATTCCTTATTACATCAATACGTTTCATTCTCATGCATCATAATGATTCCAGAAGAACAGGTCTACCTTCCATGCTGTCACTCCATGATCTACTTCACCGGCAGGTTCCTCGAGTTCCAGTAACGAAGCTGCTGGTGGCGACCAACCTGCTGATCTTTGTAGCCATGCTTGCCAGCGGAGCAGGCTTGTGGCACTCATCCAACGGCGTACAACTCGCCTGGGGAGCCAATTTCGGCCCCGCTACCCAGGAGGGGGAGTGGTGGCGCCTCGGGACCGCCATGTTCCTCCATTTTGGCCTGATCCATCTTACATTAAACCTCTGGGCGCTCTGGGATGCGGGCCAACTGGTTGAACGCATGTATGGGCATGCGCGCTTTACCGCCATCTACTTTGCCAGCGGTCTTGCCGGCAATCTGCTCTCGCTGGTGGCACATAAAGGCCTGGCCATCTCCGGCGGCGCTTCAGGCGCCATTTTCGGCATATATGGTGCCCTGCTGGTATTTCTCTGGCGCGAGCGCGGCAGGCTGCATCCCCATGAGTTCCGATGGTTTTTCTGGGGCGCCGCGGCTTTTGCAATTGTCAGCCTTGGGCTCGGCCTCGCAATTACCGGTATCGATAACGCTGCTCATATCGGCGGCCTCGTGACCGGCCTGCTCAGTGGAATAATATTTGCGGACCCCGTCAGGATGAGCGGAAAATCTTCTCACGTGTTCAGCCGCCTTTCCGCTATAAGCATCCTTGCACTGGCCGTCTTCACGCTGATCGTTCGGATTCCACCTCCCGCCTATAAGTGGAGCGAGGAAGTATTGGCGCGCAAGGAAATCGGCAATTTCCTGCGCGATGACCGGGCGATCACCCAAGCTTGGCAGCATATACTCGATGAGGCCAGGCGAGGAGGAATCTCCTTTGACGAACTGGCGGGACAAATCGATACTGCGGTGGGTAACCCCTATGAAGAAAGCTTCGAGCAGCTTTCGGAACTTCCACCTGATCCCGCATTGCCTTCTGCCGCTACGGTAGAAATGCTGCGGAACTACGCCGAACGCCGCAGGGATGCGTCCCGCGCCCTTGCGGAAGGCCTGCGCACCCACAATCCCGCGCAAATCCGCCATGCGCTGGAAATGGCGAGGCAACCGCTTCAGCTACCCAAGCTCTCCCCGCCCACCCCGTCCACCCTACCCCACTGACATTGCGCCAGATCGCGGAGATAAGTCCAGGGATAAATGCCACGATCATGCCCATCACTGAATATCAATTGCACGCCATATGTTCCAACGGGGCGAATTTCAGTAATGCGTAATTGCTCCGGTAGCACGTCACCGGTTTTTCCTTGTAGGCGAAAAGATTTGCAGTGGGAACATTGGCAGCAGGTGCGTAAAAAGGCATGGGTAAGCCGCTGCTGCCTTCCGTCACTCCAGAGAATTTCCAGTGTTCCAGTACGGGTATGACTGGAAATGGTCTCAACGTGGATCAAGGATCAAGCCCTATCGTTTCGAGGGTTTCTCTTGAAGATTCACGGGGCCTGGCTGCCTGGATTTGGGCAATCGCGAGGCGTGCCGATTTACGAACTTCCGGGTCAGCATCATTCTCGATTTGTTTGAGTGCAGGCAAGGCTCCGGAAGCGCCTATTTCACCCAAAGCCAGGGCCGCTTCCCTACGTAAATTGCTGGTGGGATGGTCAAGTGTGACTGTCAATGCAGGCACTGCCCGGGAATCCCGCAGGTAACCCAGTGCCCTCGCAGCACTTAGCCGAACTTGCCAGTAAGCATCATCGAGTGCCGCGATGAGCGGCTCAAGCGCATTCCCCAGCCGCAGCTTGCCAATGGTGCCTGCCGCTTCTTCACGCACTTGCCATGCCCCATCCCTCAAACCGCTCAACAGGGCAGGTAATACGACTTCGCCGGAGGCAAAGGCTACTGCGCCAATAGCCACCCGCCGCACTTCGGATTCAGGATCTTCACGAGCCAGGACAGCCAGGGCGGGTAGCACCTCGGGTTGTTTCAGATAGCCCAGCACCCCCACCGCCTCGCGTCTCACGGCTGCATCTTCATCAGACAATGCGGCGAGCGCGGGCAATGAACTTTCCTTGACGCGCAGCTCGCGCAAAGCGCGGAACAGCGCAGCCCGCACGAATGCGTTCGGGTGCTTCAGGTGTGGGAGTAGGAATCGTGCCGATTCAGGCTGTTTCAATTCGCGCAGGCTTTGGGCTGCAGCTTCCCTGACTGAAGCATCAGGATCATCCAGAACAGCAATCAACGCCGGGGTGCTAAGCTCGTTTTCAAACGCTTCGAGCGCCTGCACGGCCTGGAGCCGAACGGACGCCACAGGATCTTCTAAGCTGTCGACAATAAGGGTTACGTGGTCATCGCCTTCGAAATCCGCGATATCGAGTAGCGCAATGCGCCGCACCTCGCTATCGCTCGCGCTTAATCGCGTCCGTATATCATGTAATTCCGGATTATCCTCGAAGCTCATATTCGTGTTCTCTCATGATGTATGTATGACTGTCATCTGCCTTCTCGCCCTCAAGGACAAGGAGCTGTCCCCAATGGAGTAAGGCGGCGCAACGGAAAATCCGCATTTTTCAGGTGCAGCAATTCCAGACATCGGCGTTTGAGATGAATGAAATGATCCGATGTCCATATCTCGGAATGGCGCGGACGAGTAAATACAACGGGAATCTGTTCAATGATCCGGCCGGGCCGGGGACTCATAACCAGGATGCGATCAGCCAGAAACAAAGCTTCGTCGATATCATGTGTAATAAACAAGATGGTGGTCCTGATCCGCTCCCATACATCCAGCAGCAGTTCTTGCATCATCATTCGCGTTTGTGCATCCAGTGCGCCGAAAGGCTCATCCATCAGCATGACGCGCGGATGATTGATAAGCACGCGGGCGATCTCTACCCGCTGCTGCATTCCCCCGGACAACTGGGAGGGGTAGTGCTGTTCGAATCCAGCCAATCCCACCAGTTTCAATAGTTCACGTGCACGCTCATGGCGTTCCGCACGCGGCAGGCCTTTCATCTTGAGGCCGAAGGCAACGTTGTCTATCACTTTCCTCCAAGGGAAAAGCGTATGGTGCTGAAACACCAGGCCGCGATCGGAGTGCGGTCCTTTGACAGGCTGGGCGTCAACCTGGATGGTGCCGCTGGAGGGTGCGAGATGACCGGCGAGTGCGCCAAGCAGCGTCGATTTTCCGCAACCGGAGGGCCCTAGCAGGCAGACAAACTCGCCGGGCCGGATCGAGACGGATACGTTTTGCACCGCTTCAAATTCGTGTTTCCCGTGCCCCAACCGTATATGCAGGTTTTTTATGTCTATTTGACCCTGTATTTGAGCCTGTGCCACCGCCACCGGGCTTTCAACCAGCAGATTCATCATTTATTCACCCTGGAAACCCGCCACGGCATCATCGCATTGCCGAGCTTCCGTATCGCTATGCTGCTCGTCATGCCCAATAAACCAATCAGCAGCATGCCGACCACGATCTCGGCATAATTCTGGATCGTGTACGAGGCCCAGGTGTAGTAACCGATACCGAACTGACCCGCTATCATTTCTGCCGTCACCAGGCAGAACCAGGCGGTTCCCATACCGATCGACAAACCGGTAAATATGCTCGGCGCTGCCGCTGGCAAAATCACTTCGGTAAATATCGCACTGCGACCTGTCCCCAGGCTGCGTGCGGACGCAATCAGTCGCGGATCGATGGCCTCCACTCCATGAATGGTATTGAGCAGAATCGGAAACAGTGCGCCGGTGAATGTGATGAATATCATTGACAGCTCGGAGGACGGAAACATGAGGATTGATAGTGGAATCCAGGCAACCGCGGGAATGGGTCGCAACATTTCCAGGGGCGGCAGCAATGTGTCTGCAGAAGTACGCGAGCGACCGATTATCAGTCCGAGGGCAATACCTGTCACAACCGCTACCAGGTACCCGCTGAATACCCGTGACATGCTTGCTGTCAGGTGAGAGACTATTTTCCCGGATTGGAGCAATTCCCATCCGGCTGCCAGTACTTCCTCGGGAGAAGGCATATTCTGAAAAGTTATTAATCCCAGATCCACATGGCGCGTGGAAGCCAGATGCCATGCCAGAAGGCAGATGACGATCGAGGAGATACGTCGTGCCAGGCGCTCGACTTCAAGTTGATGAGGTTTTATCTTTTCAGACGAAATAGTTACTGCTTCCGTAATGCTACTCATGTTTGCACTCCTTTATTCAGCATATGCAGAGGCAGGCGACGACCTGGCAAAGGCATTTTTGATGCCGGCGGCATGAGCGACTTCCGCAGTTCCAGCAGTTGCAGCAGATTTTGCTGCGCGAAAATCAAGCACGGTACCTCCCTCGGCCCGGACCTGGGCCTTGGCATCCTCTTTCAGCAGGAACGCGCTGATGCCGTTTTTACTCTGGACGAACCAGGCATCGCCAGCAAGCAACTTGATGCCGTTATTACTATCCTGGGCATAGGCTACGCGAACCTGCTTGCCTGCTTTTTCCAGGGCACTTAGATCGGCAAATGCCGATTCCGGCGAGGCATAGTGGCGCACCAGAGGTTCTCCTTTAACCCATATCTGGGCAACACGCTTGCTGTCAGTGATGGCCTGGCCCGTGCGGGCATCTCTGGCATTGAGCGGCAACCGGGAATAATTTTTCAGATGGGCTTCGTAATCCAGTCCTGCCTGCCTGAATGCAGCGCGGATATAACGATCGTCAATGAACTTCTCCGCATCGAGATCGACGGCTGTCCGCTTCATTAGCCGCAGCGTTTCGATTGAGGTCCTGATCGCCTGCCGGTATTCGGGTTTCCACGTGAAATCCCGGGTCTGCAACCCCAGCGGGCCGTGGAACAGGTAAATCACTTCCGCTTCGATCCCGGTTACCCTGGAGATAAGCTCGCTGTATTTTTCCGGTTCCGCCACAAGCAGCCGGTCGGCTTCGATTGCCGCGCGCAGGAATGCGGTAACGATCTCCGGGTATTTATTGGCGTACTCGGCATTCACCAGACTGCCATGCATGGTCGGAGCATTGGCTTGAGAACCGTCATAAATCTTTCTGGCGAAGCCGCGATAGGGAAACAGCTCGGCGAATGGCACAAAATCGGCATGCGCATCGATTTTGTTAGCTCGAAGCGCTGAGCCCGCTACTTCCGGTGACTGCGTGATAATGGTCACATCCTTGTCCGGGTCCCAGCCCTGTCGAGCAACGGCACGCAGGAGCATACCGTGCGAGGTTGAGGCAAATGGCACGGAAATCGTCTTTCCTTTCAGCTCAGCAAGAGAATGCACGGTGGAAGCTTTAGGAACGACAATGCCGTTGCCGCTGCCCGAGGTGCTGCCAGACAAGACGCTGATAAAAAGGCTTTGCTTGCCGGCTTTCTGGAATGCCGCACCATTGAACGAGCCGGGGAAATCCGCCATGGAACCGATATCGAGTTTTCCCGCGACCATTTCGTTCGTCAAGGGTGCACCGGAGGTGAAGTTTTTCCACTGAATGTCATACTCGGCGTGCTGATATTTACCCTCGCGCGGCAGGTATTTCTCCAGTAATTTCAGTTCACGAATCAACACCCCGCCGGTAGCGCAGTTGATGGTCGTATCCTGCGTGCCGATTGCAATGCGAATAATTTCAGCATGTACCGCGTTTGCGTTTATGAACGACATGCTGAACACCAGGCCAATCAGTTTTTTTTGGAAGTTCATGTCCGCTCCCAGCGGTTGTTAATATCAATCAGCAAAAATCCATCTCACGATTCCATCCGGTGCAAACCGGAGATCAGGGTCCCCGCTTACGCTCAACGCAGGAGATATGGAATATCCACGGTTACTGCACCGGTCGGGCAATCTTTTTCACAAGGCATGCAATACCAGCACTCGTCGAATTTCATATAGGCCTTTCCCTTAGTGAGATCGATGGCAAGCACGTCCAATGGACAGACATCGACGCACACGCTGCAACCTTTGTCCGCAATGCATAGATCTTCATTAATACGGACGGGGAGGCTGGTAAGCGTGAAAGCGGTGGGCATAGGTTCTCCTTATATTCCTTAAACAGGGGCGACATCCGTTTCGGTTTTTGTCTTGACGGTTGCGTTTTCATGAATGCGCAGCTGTTGGTACGCCGACATTTCGTGTTCGTCCGGATTGATGATGTACGGATCGACCGGGCGCTTGAAGCAAGTCATCTCGCCATTGATCTTTTTCACCTGCACGTGGACAAACCACTCCCGATCGTCTCGGTCCGGGTAATCAACCCGGTTGTGGTACAATCCCCAGCGGCTTTCCGTTCGGTATAGCGAGGCGCGCGCGGCCAGTTCAGCGCAATCACGGATAGCATGCACCTCCATTGCGCGCATCAACTCATGTGGATCACGCGCAACCAGCCGATCCAGATTCGCTTTTATTTCCTCAAATCGGGCCAGGCCTATTTCCATCTTTCGGGTCACTTTAGGCGGCTGCAGGTAGTCGTTGACCATGCGGCGCAGCTTGTACTCCACCTGGGAGGGCGGCAGGCCATCTGCGCGCGATAGCGGCCCGAGCACTCGCGCTTGTTCCAGCTCCACTTGGGTTTCATCGATATCAGCCAGAGCCGCACTCGCGCAACGCCTTGCCGCGCTTTCACCCGCGATTTTTCCATACACGAATGCGCCAAGCATGTAGTTGTGCGGCACGCAGGCGAGGTCGCCTGCAGCGTACAAACCCTTAACCGTGGTTTCCGCATGCTCATTGACCCACACGCCTGAAGCCGAATGGCCGCTGCACAAGCCGATTTCCGAAATATGCATTTCAACCATCTGCTTGCGATAATCGGTTCCCCTGCCCTTGTGAAAACGGCCCCGGCTGGGCCGTTCATTGGTATGCAGGATCGTTTCGATGGTGTTGATGGTTTCGTCCGCCAAGTGGTCCAGTTTCAAAAAGACGGGGCCGTTGCCCCCCTCCAGCTCCCGGTAGAACTCCATCATCATCTGCCCGCTCCAATAGTCGCATTCGATGAAACGTCTACCTTGGCTGTTGGCGGTATAACCACCCAGAGGACCTGTCACGTAAGCACAGGCAGGGCCGTTGTAATCTTTGATCAGGGGATTGATCTGGAAGCATTCGATGCCGCTCAGTTCAGCACCGGCGTGATACGCCATGCTGTAGCCATCGCCTGCGTTGGTCGGATTTTCATAGGTGCCAAAAAGATAACCGGATGCGGGCAATCCCAGTCTTCCCGCTGCTCCTGTTGAAAGAATGACTGCCTTCGCGCGGATGACATGGAAGTCTCCTGTACGGCAATCGAATGCCATCGCACCCGCCACGCTTCCATCTGCGGCAATCAACAGGCGGGTGGCAACGAGGCGATTGGTAATGCTGACGCGGGCGCGCTTCAAGCGCCTGTATAACACCCGCTTGATATCATGGCCTTCAGGCATGGGAAGCACATAAGTCCCCATGTGATGGACCTTCCGCATTGCATAATCGCCGGTCTCATCTTTTTCAAACTTCACGCCCCATCGGTCCAGTTCTTCAATCATGGAAAAGCTGTTCCGGGCATAAGCCATGATGGTTTTCTGGTTGACAATGCCATCATTCGCTATCGTGATTTCCTTCACATACTGTTCCGGTGTGGCATAGCCAGGCACCACTGCGTTATTCAAGCCATCCATACCCATCGAAATCGCGCCACTGCGTTTGACGTTGGCTTTTTCCAACAGCAGCACGCGCAGTTCGGGATCGGCCTCCTTGGCTTTGACGGCAGCCATGGGGCCCGCAGTGCCTCCACCGATGACGAGTACATCCACTGCCTGAATATGAGATTGCATGAATAATCCTTGCTAAGAATTCAGTTTGCGAAGGCCATTGGTATCATTCCCTTTTAAAACCAAGACCTTGGTTTCAGCCGCAAGCGTCCCCTTGACGGAATTCTGAAAACACTCCATCGTTCCCCAAATCGCTTGGAGCCTACTGCGCAGCAATTCGACTTACACGAAAAGCACGCTCATCTCATTTACGAGATGAGATACTACTGAGGTCGAAAATAAATTAAAAACAATAAAATCTGATTTAGTTATCAGAAATTGAGCTATTGGGGGTAAGCGAATAGCTGTCCGGTGAACGCTGGCAGGAGGTAAAGTGAGACGTGTTCATGCCGGATGTAAGTGAAGGGTCATTCGATGGTCGCTAATTGGACATTATCTGCTCGATCCTGTAATACCTCTTGCTCCCCCGCTTAAGCAGCACGTGGCAATGGCCATTGTCTGACCACTTGAACCGAAAAGCTTCCACGAGAGCGTGCAGTTCATCCTAAAACAGTCTATGTTGAATATGTTGAAGGAAACTATATAAATCTCCGTCCCGTCATTTTGATAGGAAGTTTTGCAATGAAGAAACGCAAACTTGGAGATCCCGCGCTTCTACTCCGCTAAATAACAACCATATCGGCTGTGATTCACCGCCAGAGAGGACAGTTTATGTTTAACTCTAAGGCCTATGCCGCTGCCAGTGCGACCTCACCCCTTGCTGGCACCACAATTGAACGACGAGATCCGACCGAACACGACGTGCAGATTGAAATCCTGTTCTGCGGAATCTGCCATTCCGATCTTCATTCAGTGCGTAATGAGTGGAGTGAGGTTATGCCCACTGTCTATCCGATTGTTCCTGGTCACGAGATCGTAGGACGTGTCATCACAACGGGCTCGGCTGTCACCAAATACAAAGTGAGTGATCTCGTCGCGGTAGGATGCCTGGTTGACTCTGACCGCACTTGCCCCAGTTGCAAAGCCGGCCTTGAGAACTTCTGCCCACACCTGAAGCTGACCTACAACTCACCGGACGAGTATCTTGGAGGAGTGACCTATGGTGGCTATTCCGACAGCATTGTTGTCGATGAGCGGTTCGTGCTGCGCGTCCCATCCAACCTTGATCTTGCCGGCGCGGCGCCGCTCCTCTGCGCGGGGATTACGACATACTCTCCAATGCGACACTGGGGCGTCACAAAGGGCAAGAAAGTTGGCGTGGTTGGCCTTGGCGGACTGGGCCATATGGCCGTGAAGATTGCGCATGCCCTTGATGCCCACGTCGTAGCCTTCACGACGTCGCCAAACAAGAAGGATGACGCCTTCCGGCTCGGGGCGGACGAAGTCGTGGTTTCTCGCAACGCGGACGAGATGAAGAAGCACGTGGGAAGCTTCGACTTCATCCTCGACGCGGTCTCGGCCGAGCATGACATCAACGCTTATATCAACCTGCTCGGAGTTGATGGCAACCTTACACTTGTCGGCGCTCCATCGAAGCCCCTCGGCGTGTCCGCGTTCGGCCTGATCCTCGGTCGCCGCAGCCTCTCCGGCTCCAACATTGGGGGTCTCCCGGAGACCCAGGAGATGTTGGACTTTTGCGGGACGCACAACATTACTGCCGATGTCGAAGTCATTCCGATTCAGAAGGTTAACGAAGCGTATGAAAGGCTTCTGAGGTCCGATGTGAAGTACCGCTTCTCCATCGACATGGCTTCTCTCCGCTCGGAGTGAAGCTAGCGAACAAGCACTTCCGCTGACTCCGCTTTCAGACACGACAAACATTTACTGTCAGCCATTGATATTGAATCACCAAAATAAGTGGACTAGCGTTAGTTCATCCATCATCAGGGGGAACGAACATGCAAACATATCGCGGTCGCTGGCAGATTACTGTCATAGGTAAAGATTCAGCCTGGGATCAGCGTATTTCAATTACCGGGGCTTCAAGCGGGGGTGGCATCATCGCCGGTGTCATGGGTTCAACCCAGATCGTGGACGGAACTCTTTGGAATCTGACGATCGAGCATAATGACGGCACCCACGGATGGCAGGAGAACGCTGCCGTTCTCCCCGACCCGTTACAGGAGAACGGCGCGCACCTCTCGCAAGTCATCCGCTCCAAGGATGTCTTCACCCCTTCCGATACCGACCCGAATGACCTCGTGATCCGAGTGAACAAGATCGGTCCGATGTTTAATGTTACCGTTCGACCCTTCGCAATCGATGGTCAATCTCTACTGATGTTCGCCGATGGCGTGTTTCTGGGTATCAACGGGATGCAGTACATGGGTGTCGAAATTGAAAACACCTGGGGAGAAGCATTTGAGGACGAACTCCTGTTCGATATCTCCAATATTGGACGAGCCACGCTCGCGTCGTTCGGGATTATGGTCGTTGACACATGGACAGCTGCCGAGTTGACGGCTACTCAGCAGACGGTACAGGGGCGGGCAATCCGTATACCTCCTTTGCAGATCGGAGAAAAGACTACAGTCTATTTTCTGGTGGACGCCAGCGGCGCACGACGCGGCAAGCCGCCCGTGGAGTTTGTTTTGCATAACCTGGGAGGCGACCCGGACCCGGACAATGCAATGCGCCACAATGCCAGAACCATCTTCATTGCCGAACTTGACTATGATCCCAATACAGGAACATCCGTGGTTTATATACCGGAAGGCAAGGTTTCGCTGACGCTCAAGTCTCTGGCGGTTGACTCGGTCGCCCTGCAGCAACTTTGCAAGAATGTGCTCAAGCCGGGAAGTGGATCGAAAGGATCCAGGGTGGGTGACGACATTACGCGCTTGGTGCGCGGGATGCGTGGAGGTAATTGCGACCAGAAAATACTACGTGAATTGATCGCGCTGCTGTGTGGATGTCTTGTCGGCCCCGATTGCGGTGGCGGGGGCGGCGGGGGTGGCAGTGGCGGCGGAGGCGGATGGCAGCGGGTGTGTCTGCCGGGTGGCATATGGTTACCGCTCGCCTTTGATTACAGCGTCGAAATTAAAGACGGTTTCTTAGGACAACACGGTCCACTGGCATTTCAAGACCCGTGGTGGAAGATCGTGTTGCTGATCATCGCGCTCATCGCCTGGCTGGTCGGGCTCATAGAATCCATTGTCGCAGACAAAACCGGATGGGGAAATGTCGGCGACCACCCTCGCAAAATTGGTACCGTGGGTGCCTCTAACCGGGTGACGACCGATGCCGCGCTTATTGAACTGGATAACAGCAGGCCGTTCGTCCAGCAGACCGTAGATGCGATCACCGGTGAGCCGAATTCAAGCTTTATCACAGGCCTGGATACGCTGATTTCGATTGATCCGACAGTTGCCGCGCCATTCATGGGAATGCATGTCTATAAATCCGGGTCACGCACCGGCCTCACACACGGAATCATCACTAATCCCAGCGCACCGGCAGGCGAGTGCAGAGGACCCCAGAATGCTGCTGGCACCGGATGTACCGGCACGGATCCAAATCACCCCGATCTGTTTCTAATAGGGCAAATTATCATTGCCTCAGATCCCGCTTTTGGCGAAGAACAATTCTCCGATCACGGCGATTCCGGCTCCGTGGTCTTTTCCCGCGAACCCGCTACCATGAATCAGGTAGTGGGCCTTCTATATGGGGGTGGCGACACGTCCACCAATGTGTCGCCGATTCAGGATGTACTCACTGCGCTCTCCCTTAAATTGCGACCCTAGGGAAAAATATTATGCAAAAACTGAATCCGCAAGATCCCTCCGCTCGGGCCCAGGTCGAATCAATTATCGCGAGGATAAAGTCACAATGGGCGCAAGATCGAAATGTCCTGGATATTTTGCCCGCAATCAAGACTGTGGGACCGTACGCTCAACCTGATACTCTGGCAATAGTCTTCTATGTCAGGGAAAAAGTCGATTTGGCAAAATTGAGGGACAGAGGCTATGTGCCTATTCCTGATCAAATCGAGGATGTGCCTACCGATGTGATCCAGGCTATAACAAAGCCGCGAGGAACGGTGGATACGAAATCCACGCGAAGCCAGATGTTCGATACACTGGCAGGAGGGATCGCGGTAGGAAATGCGAACATGAATGTCTATGGCACCTTGGGCATGATCCTGTTCGCGCAAAGCGACAGCCGTCCGCTTGGGCTGACAAACGAGCATGTTCTTGTCAACGATATTGACGGGCATGTGGGCGACGAAGTGCAGCAGCCGCGCTTCTATCTAAATAGCGAGGTCTCTATCGACAGTGCGGCTTGCTGTCCCAACGGTCAACTCCACTATCGGCCTGTCGATAATCCCATCGTGGATGCAGCAGCCGGGGTTTTTGCCGCTGCATCCATCGCAGCAGTCTTGTCTGATCAGATTGATCCCCACCGTCGTGGTCAGGACGCAACGGTACCCGACCTCACTGAGCGTACTCTGCGTGAAACCGTTTCTGTTGAGATGCAGTATCCCGAGATACCGCTTCCAGGTTATCCGTATAAACTCGATGTGAAATGGAAATACCAGCGGGAAACAGACAGGCGCACGCTGGAATATTCTGTCTCGGAAACCAAGCCGAACCTGCACTTCGTCGAAACGCAGGAATTGCTCACGGACAGGACAATCTACCAGCGTGGTAACCAGGTAGTGTTTTTCGCCCTGCTGGGGGCCGAACTTCATCAAGAAACTTGCCAAAATTACTTCGTGACGGCTGCAGCGCTGTCCCCGAGCCATCATCGAGCCTATAAAATCATTCTAAAACCCTGGGAGACCGATATCGGTCTGAGAATTGACGACTCCCGCCAAAGCCTGGTGGATGGCCGAGCTGTACGGCGTTGCACATCCTTTGGTGACCAGAAATCCGGCGATTGTTTTCGACAGCCTCGCACCATCAGCGGAATGATTTTCGACCCCAAAGACTACACTGCATGTTTTGTGCAACCGGCTGCGACCGAACGACCCGTGTTGGTTTTTCCGCCTGTCGGCCTGACCATAAGATTTCCGACACCGATACAGGAGGTGCTGGGTCGTGTCGTGTTTCGCGCCTCGGTGACCATGACGGCATTCAATGGAACCGAGGTCGTTGGGACTGCGACGACATCAGGCGTATCTCCCACAGAGTTGTACCTCACCGCTCCCGGCATCACGCATGTCGTTTTTCGTAGCAAGGACGAATCGCCGGAACTGATGGAAATTTGCACCGTGAAACAACTGCGGAATTACTGCATCTACCGGGGGGAACTTACCTTGCTGCCAGACGAGGAGATCGGTATGTGGTCGACTTATCTGTTCGCCCAGACACGTAATGATGTTCCATCAGGGACCGATCCGCTCATTGCCGCCACGACCATAGGCGGCCTCCCGGTGACTAGCAATTTTATTGATGCAGGCGGCTCTGACGATATCACCTATGGCCACTCGTGTCTGGTGGATATTGTTCCGAACGGTCAATTTGAGGTCGTCGCTTTGCCACCCGGGATAATCGGGTGATCGGCCGCGGATGGCAGAAGACCAGGAAGTGATTCTCCCTATCATTATAGATTATGATTCGTTCTACCGTCCGATAGCCTTAAGATTTAAGATTTTCAGGCAACCCCCTCGAGTCTGAGAGTTCTTCATCCTCATCCGCCTTTCGCACCAACTGCTCTTTTCCGAGATTGCGCATGAGATCGGCACGCTCGGTCGATATCACTGAGAGAATCCTGTCCTTCGAAACATGCGAAAGATAATTCCCGGATGCGGGTTTCACCAGTTGGCCATGTCCAGATTCAAGGCAATCATGAATGCAATTACCCTCCCAGCTACTCGTCATGCAATTCGTCCGGCACATCCTTTCTTGACATGCATGGCTTATAAACTAAGGTTAAAAGAATAAACAAAATTCAAAGTCAGCAATTATCCATTCGATCTCGTAAAAGGAAACACCCCAGGTGCGGGAACGTTTGGAAATTCCTGCTTCTCAAGCAAGCCCGGTTATTTAATGCGGGATTGGCTGTTTCTTGTAATGGTTGAAATAAATCAGGAGGATATATATGGCCCAGCCGCTGACTTCTGAATGGACCTCGTTCACCCTGGACAATATGGGGAGGTACCTCTGCAATACCTTGCAGGAAGCATTTGACAGCACCACACAAATCATTGCCGGGCGACAACGCGCGTTCGACGTAATCGTTGTCGGTGGAGGAACCTTCGGGGCTGCTATCGCGGAACATCTTTTCGTAACCGATGCTGGAGGAGACGGCACACGTAGCCGCCGAATCCTCGTGCTGGAGGCTGGACCCTTCGTGCTGCCCGAGCACATGCAGAATATGCCGTTTATGGGAGGCGCTCCGGATCTGCGCGTGCCGTGGGTAAATCACCCGGCGCTCAATTACAGCGGATTGATCTTCGCCATTGGCGGGCGTTCACTGACCTGGGGCGGCTGGTCGCCTGAGTTGCTCGACTTGGAGTGGGCCGCCTGGCCGCAAACAACACGCGATGACCTGCGTACCCGATATTTCGAGCAGTCAAGCGATCAGATCGGGGTCACGGCAACGAACGACTTCATTTTCGGCCCGCTTCACACCGCGTTACGCAAGCAACTTCATGCTGGCCTTAAAACGCCCGGTAACGAAACCGGTTTTTCCTTCGCGGATCTGCCTGATCATCCCAGCGTACGTTATCATGATTCCACGCTTGGCCCCATCAACGTCGCACTATTGCGCAAATGGCTGAGTCTCCCTGCCGGGAACAGGACATCAAAAGCCGAATTGCTTGAACTGCTCAAGCTTGAAGCACCCCTCGCAGTCCAATCCAGCACTGAACCAGGACTATTTCCAATGAACAAATTCAGCGCTGTGCCCGGTCTCATTCGCGCCGCGCGGCTCGCAAACAGCGAGGCTGATGGTACAGGAACGATAGGGGACGCACGCAAGAGGCTCATGATCGTTCCGGACTGTCATGTACAGGAACTCATCACTGAGACCCAGGGGGATAATTGGGTGCGTGTCACGGGAGTGCGCGTCTGGCAAAATGGGATGTCCGTGGATATTCCCCTTGCACCCCCGCGAGATGGCCGGCAAAGTGCAGCCATCATTGCGCTCGGTACAGTCGAAACGACACGTGTGGCACTCACCACATTCCAGCAGCCACTCGCCGGTCGTGCCGCACAGCGCATGGGCTCGAATCTCATCGCCCATCTGCGCTCGAACCTGACCATTCGTGTGCCAAGGAAGGCAATTGAAGCAAACCTGCCCCCCGAACCATTCAACAGCCTCCAATGTTCAGCCCTATTCGTGAAAGGCAAGGCAGCCAACGGAAGTACATTCCACTTTCAGATCACAGCTTCAGGTTTAAACGAACTGGGTACCGACGCCGAGGCAGAGCTCTTCAAGAAAATTCCAACTCTTGAACATCTGCAGGGCATGCTTCGCGCCAACGATAAAACCGTCGTGATCACGATTCGCGGCATCGGCGAGATGAAGCCGCGCAACCCGGACAGCTTTGTTGATCTGTCCGCGCTCGAAACCGAATTCGGGCGGCCAAAGGCGGTTGTCCATCTTGGAAACGCAAAAGCAGCACCAGAAGCCTTTCCAGGCAGTAACGAAACAAACATCGACCGAGCCACATGGGATGAAATGGATGCCGTAGCTGACAAGATCGCGCTGATCTTCGCAGGAAATGAGCCATTCGAGATTCTCCCCACCCAATCAAGCGCCATTCCGGTGCCGGCGGGAAGCAGAGCACAACGGCTCGCCTTACTGGGCGCATTCAGGAACCGCCGCGACGACCTGGGTACGACACATCACGACACCGGTACGATGCGTATGGGCGAAGATATTGCCGATTCTGTTACCAATGACTTCGGCCGCATCCACGATACCACCAACTGCTACATCGCCAGCCCCGCGCTCTTTCCAACCATGGGTTCCCCAAACCCGATGCTCACTGGCATCGCACTTTCCCGTCGCACCGCCGATCTGCTCAACAGCAGCGTGCTGCCCAGCCCGGATTCAGTCATCAGTCCTCAGCCCGAAGCGGGTTTTCGCCCATTATTCGACGGTACGGATAAGACCTTCAAGGACTGGTACCTTGCCGGCCCAGGGGGTGGAGGCATGCTTCATTTGAATGGCGAGATGGTAAGTTACGGGGGTGGCGGGCTGAGACTCTTTTATTACGCCAGGGAAGCCTTTAGCGATTTTACATTGCGCCTCCAGTTCCGTATCTTCGACACTGCGAACCATAACAGTGGCGTCTTCGTTCGCTTCCCGCGTCCGACACTTGAACTTGCCGATGCGCTCAAAACCCGTATCCCGAACGAGCCGTTCTTCGATGCAGGCAACGCGGCATGGAGACCGGTCGTAGCTGGCTTTGAGGTTCAGATCGATGACAACGCGCGAGGCGACTCGGGTAAGGATTTCTATGGAATCAGGCCTGAGCCGGATGGCCTGTTCAAAAACCGGACGGGTGCCATATACAAGATTCAAGCCGGCGATCGCGTCTGGCACCTGAACTTCAACGAGCCTGCCGTGCAGAATTATACCCCTGGGCCCGCGCTTGTTCCTGGTGTCTGGTTCGAATACGAGATCGAGGTACAGGGCAATAGCTACAAGGTTTTTCTAACCAATATCGAGACCGGCGTACGACAGCAGACCACCTCATTTGACAATACCGATGGAGAGAGTGGTCGAGCCCCCGGTTTCATCGGGATACAGGCATATCCTGGCAGCACCCTGGCCTGGCGGCATATACGCATCAAAACGCCCTGAAAATTCCCTGAAAGCACCTAAAATGCTCCACACATGGTCTTGATTGGGCAGAATCAACATAGGAGGAAATCGCAACTGATTTCTTCCGGGGTCGGGGACAGGAGAACTCTCAATCCTGATTTAAGCGGTTCCCAGGAGAACTGATGGTGTTGAGTACTCCTGGTGAACTATTAATTCGGCGAGCAGACAGTACACAAACATCATACCGGCGGAGGCCGATACCCGGTGGTGTTCAAAGCACGCTACTATTCAATCTGCGCGTCACTTTGTTTGCCCGAGCGTGTTTTAGTCACTTTGAAATGATCCGGCAACCACTTTATGCCGGATAGTACCTGCTCTGCTTGCCGCACCAGGTCGCCTTTCTTGAGCCCATTCATGCGCTGTGCATGTTCGGGCGAAACCGCTTGCGCCACAATCGTAAGGAGCCGGTCCTTGCTGACGTGGGACAGATAGCTCTCCCCCGTCGCTTCCCACCAGTCGGCCATGTCCAGATTCAAGGCGGTCATGAGTGCAATGACTTCCTGCGATGGTGTGCTTTCCCGCTCCGACACCGTATTCACCGAAACCGCCGTGCAGAAAGCCAGCAGATCCAGAAGGTCTTGCTGCGACTGCTCCAATAGCCACTCGAACAGGGTCTTGCCGCCCCGCGCTGCCGCATCGATACGCTTCTGCCACTGCCGGCGCTTTTTTGCAAGCACAGTCGCCGCCTTGCTCTGTTCGATACCCTCCGCGTCCGGCTTGAGACGGGTTTCCTCGATGCTGATCTGCAGGATAGGATTTGACGCGGAGCCATTTGAGAAAATCTGTACCGCCATCCGGTGCACGAGGGCGACGAGCGCAACTTCCGGCCGATCCGTCATGGCCGCCTGCACGGCGGCCGTGCGATGCACGGTCAGCATGCGGGTCAGCTTTTCCGAATGGACCGGCTTCTCGCCAGGCGCTCCTTCGATCCCTGCGGCTTCCCGCTCCCCTGACCCTCCTGGTTCTTTTGATTCCTTTGATTGCTTCGGCTGCTTCCTCATGTCCTCCTTGCGGATGAGACCCCGCTCGATACGGAGCTTGCCTTCGTGGTCGACGGTGGCAATGGCCCCTGCAATTGCAAGATCATCCGGATAAATTCCTTCCAGCGATTCGGTAAGCTTCGTCAGTTCGTCCCGAATGCGCTCCACTTTTTTCTTTTTCTCTGTCGCCTCGTAGAGTTCCCCTGTCCTGCCCCGCTCGTCATCGCGGGCATCGTATCCGGCTTCGATGGCTTCCAGTTCCGCTTCCAGCGCATCCATCCTGGCCTGCTCCTCCGCAGTCGGCTCACGTCTGACTATCCGCATCTGCGAGAATTCGGCCCTGTCGGAATAGTCGAAGGTGGTGCGAACCTGCACCCACGCATATCCTTTCTCCTTCAGCGGCTCGACCGCCTGATTGAGTTTTTCCAGCGCAAGCGATTCGAGCAATTCGGCATCCTGCATATAACCGTCGTCCTCTTCCCCGAAAAGATCACGCCGTATCACGCCTCCTGCAGTCTCGTATTCCTCTATTCCGACGAATCTGGCAAGCGGGTTCGTCCTTATGTTGATCTCAGTTTCGGTGATGAGCCGCCGGAAAGTTGCGCCGTTGCGCTGGTATTCCGGCGTGTTGTGCCAGAGCCGCTCCTGCAATTCGTGATCGTCGGTGAGCGCCAATGCCGTTATCTGCTCGAAGCTCATCTTGTCTTCGGCATACAGCGCGAAAATCCTGGGGGAGACCTTGGTCAGTTTCAGGTAACGCCTGACGGTCAGCGGAGAGACGCCAAAGCGGGGGGCAATCTCATCCAGCGCAAATCCCGCATCTATCAGGTTGCGGTAGGCCATGACGAGATCGGCGGGATGCATGTGCTCCCGTCCACTGTTCTCGGACAGGCTTATTTCCAGCGCCTCTTTGTGCTCGACTACGCGACAATCCACCTCATGGTCTTTCGATAGCCGCCCATCGGCCACCAGCAAGTTCAAGGCGGCCAGCCTGCGGCCGCCGGCAATCACTTCATACTTGTCGCTTTTCCTGCCCTTTTTCTGCTGCACGGTAACGACCAGGTTATGGATCAATCCCTGCGAAGCGATCAGGGCGGCCAATTCTTCGATACCGGTTCCCTGCTTCTTGCGAACGTTCAGGGGCGAGATGACGAGTTTTTTTACCGGAATACGGATAAGAGCGGTTTCGATGGTTTCCATCATGATTCTCCTAGGAATGCTTAAATAAAACGGAAAAGAAAAGCCGGTGGTCTCAGTGTTATCAAGCCCCGACATCGGCTTTGATGATCTTCGGCAAAAGGTATGCCGTCACGCCGTGATTCGCTTCCGTAATAATCCAGAATGTATTATCCCCGAATCCTTCCCGGTTCCCGAAATGGTTTTATCTTATCCATCTGACAGGCAGAGAGGTGGGAGTCCCGCCTTATGGCGTCTTTTTTGGTCTTTGGTCCCTCCGGCACGTGGTAATTCGTTATTCAAAAATGCTGAACCACCACCGACCGGTTTCGCTTTCTGCAAGGCATGCGCCAGTTGACCGAACGAGCGAGGCAAGACAATCTGTTTCTTGGAAGGGGCTGATTGCCAAGAATTTTGTAACCAAACGCTTAGCGTCTTCATGTTAATTTTGACATGGAGGCAAATATGAAGAAGCGATTCAGTGAAGAAAAAATGATTGAATATTGAGGGAAGGTGAAGCGGATGGGGAAGGCCGAACAACTCTATTTTGATATAGAGTTCATCGGAATGCGCGGGAGACACCGGCATTCATGCTGGCGAGGGATAGCGCGTCACGCAAGGCGTGACCTGTTCCCGCATCCTCCTTTCTTGAAAAGCTATCCTTACAGAAGGTTGGTATAATGCGTGAATGGAAGTCAGGCGCGCCTACAAATTCCGG